>ENA-OUQC01000632-OUQC01000632.1-human-gut-metagenome-genome-assembly--contig:-NODE-632-length-23955-cov-10.158159_pt1 | contig 23955 bp, 25 predicted proteins | sample MGYA00237942_ERZ548815 | MGnify/ENA primary metagenome ERZ548815 (study PRJEB26490, sample SAMN05194722) | human gut metagenome | biome: terrestrial biome; feature: human-associated habitat; material... | reverse complement strand
CTCCTTTACCGCTTTATATTACCACTTCATGTATTTTTCCATGCGGGAGTTGTCCTGATCCGGCTTGTCCGGCTTCGGGGACGGCTGGGCGGGCTTTCCGGCGTCGCCCTGCTGGACCTCCTCCGGGGTGTGCCAGCCGTTTTCGTGCCAGCGGCGGAGGATGCCGTTCATATGGGCGATGAGCGTTCCGTAGTTGGTGAAGGGCACGCCGCTGTCGGCGGCGAGGCCGCGGACGATACCGGCGACCTGCGGCAGGATGTCCTTAAGGACGACGGCGACGCCAAAGCCCATCATAAGGCCCATACCGAGGGACTTGACGATACCCTGCGCGGTCACAACATCGAACAGGCCGGCAGCGGTGCCGCCGACGATGATGCCAAAATTGCCCAGCAGCGCGCCGGCAAACCAGAACGCGACGGGGGCGAAGCCCACCAAAAAGCCGATGGACAGCAACATGGGCGAGTTGTAGATGGCAAAGGTCACGCCGGGGATGTTGAGCGTGCACAGCATGCTGGGCACCACGCCCAGGGCGTCGCGCAGCACGCTGTAGATGCCTGCGATGGCCATGGAGCCAAAGAGCTGCTTGCCGGTCTTGCCGCCGGCCTCGGTTGCGCGTAGGGTCTGAGCTGCGGCGTTGCCGGTGGGGAACTCCAGCGCGGCGTCCACGATAAAGTGACGGTGGATGAGTGCCGTGGCCAGTAGGCCCAGGATAGTGCCGGCGAGTGCCACGATAAACATGTCGAGCCAACTGATCTGGTCGGCATAGCCCAGCATCCAGGCGCCCGGGATGGTAAACGCCAGACCGCCGGCGACCATGGCGCCTGCGGACATGATGGTGTGGGTGACGTTGGCCTCGTTGAGGCTGGCGTTGCCCATGAGCTTCAGGAAGAACAGCGAAATGACGGCAGCGAAAATGATCGGCCAGGGGAGGGCGCCCATCTTGAGGGCGGTATAGGCCGAGCTTGCCGTGATAATCACGCAGCCAAGGACGCCGATGACGACGCCGCGCAGCGTGAGTTGACCGCGCATCGAGGTACGGTTCGAGGGATTGCTCATATAGAACTCCTTTGCGTATATCCGCTTCCCCCGGGAGCGCCGCTACGGATACGGCGCGGGAAGTCGGGTTACCAAGGGCCGCCGCGTGAGCTCGCGTACGACCGCGCACCAGTATAGCCGCAAGCTAGTCATTTTGGGATGACTGGTTTAGGGAGGCGATATACTGCTGGGCAGACGAAAGGAGCGCCGACGATGCTTAATGGGTGCGCATACATATTGACGGTCGACGTGGGCAACACGTTCATTCGCTTTGGCCTGTTTGCCGAGGATTCGGCCGCGGCGCAGGAATGCCCGCTTGCGACGTGCGAGATCACGACGCCGTCGAGCATCACAGCCGACGAGGCGCGCATGAGGCTCGCGCAGGTCATGGGCGCGCTGTCAGCCGATGCGGGCATGCCGGGTGCGCTCGTTCCCGCAGCCGCAGTGCTGAGCTGCGTGGTGCCGGCGCTCGAGCGCCCGTGGAAGGCGGCGCTTTCCCGCACCTGCACGGGGCGCGTGCTCACCGTGGGGCCGGGCCTCAAGACCGGCATGCCCGTGCACTACGATGACCCGGCCGAGATCGGTCCCGACCGCATCGCCGACGCCGTGGCAGCCCGCGCCGTCTACGGCTCGCCCTGCATCGTAATCGACCTGGGCACGACGACCAATATCGAGGTCATCGATGTGCACGGAACCTTTGTCGGCGGCGTCATCGCGCCGGGTCTGGCACTTGGCGCCCGCTCGCTTTCGGCCGCTGCGGCGCGCCTGCCGCAGGTCGAGCCCTCGGCACCCACGCATGTGATCGGTCGCAACACACGCGAGGCCATGCGCTCGGGCGTGGTCTTGGGCGAGGTGGCCCGCATCGACGGCATGCTCGACATGGTGCTTGCCGAGATGCGCGCGACCAAGGCGGCGGGGGAGGGCAGCGTGCCCATTGTCATTACCGGCGACGATGCCGAGGCGCTCGCGGCGGGCGGCGCGCTCTTCATAGTCCAGCTCCAGCAGACCGGCCTTACCGGCAGCCCAGGCAGCCACGACGCCGAACACTACGGGCAGGTAGTAACCGGCCTGACGGATGGGTTCATCAGCGGCGGTCATCAGGAAAGAGGTCGCGACCACCAGAACGAGGGAGACAATAGCGGTCAGGATGTAGGTGTTGATGTTCTTCATGGTAGATTCCTCCTTAAAATTGTTGTTCTATTTTGGTGTTGTTTTCCTTTTGTGATTGTATCGTAGAATATTTAACAGGAAAAGTAAAGCTATAAAACATTACGACAGATATTAGAATAACTATCAGGATGGAGAAACAATTTATGACTGAAAAATTGCTCTTTAACGCTTATAAATTCTGTGTTATGCTGCGTGTGCAGGTAGCTTTGTGACCGATACTATGCTGGGAAACGGAGTTCCTGCGCCCCGCAGTGCAAAGAGGAATTTCCGGTTTCTGGAAATTTTCTGATGTGCCGAAAAAGAGAAAAATTGTGCATATTGCATAATATATATAGTGTCGAATTGTGCGACATGATGATATTTTAGGCAAAACGACTGTTGACTTTGGTGAGGGGCTTTGCTAGAATATGCCCAACACGTTTGAAGCGAAAGGAGGCGGCCGTGATGACCCGCACCATGAACAGCAAAATGAACAAGACCATGACCGTCGCCTGTGCCGGCGCTGCTTTCTGCTGCGCTTACGCCGCTTCTCATACTGTCATTCTGTCCGTGCTGGGCGCCATTATTATGGCGTCCATTATTATTTGCGCCCTGCTGCTGGTCGTCGTACTGGCCGCTTACGCATATACGCCATTGGCACGGATAACCGCATGACACGCTGATATACGATACAGCAAAGCGGCTCCGCCAATCGGCGGGGCCGCTTTTTTGTATGCCTTCGGCGCGGCCGAAGGACGATATACCCTCAGAAAGCAACAAAAAAGGAGAACAAAAACCATGAAAAAGAGAGTATTAGCCATGTTTTTGGCCTGTGTGATGGCATTCAGCCTCATGGCCTGCGGCAGCAACAACGATAACGGCGCTGACAGCGCCGAGACCATTAAGCTGGGCGGCGTCGGCCCCCTGACCGGCGGCTATGCCAACTATGGCCTGTCCGTACAGCACGGCGCGCAGCTGGCTGTAGACGAGATCAACGCCGCCGGCGGCGTGAACGGCAAGCAGCTGGAGCTGAGCTTCCAGGACTCCCAGGGTGATCCCGAGAGCGCCGTGGCGGCCTACGGCAAGCTGATGGACTGGGGCATGAATGTGTTCCTGGGCGGCGTGCTGTCCGGTGAGACGGCTTCTGTCGTAGCGGCGGCCAAGGCCGACGACATGTTCATCATGGAGACCACCGGTTCCGCCGACAAGTGCATCGACGGCAACGACAAGGCGTTCCGTATCTGCTTCTATGATTCCTATCAGGGCACTGCCGCGGCGGATTACCTGAAGGACAACGCCCTGACCGATGAGGTGGGTGTGTTCTACCAGAGCGACAACGACTATTCCGCGGGCCTGTACAACGCCTTCGTGGAGGAGTGCGGCAAGACCGGCGTGACCATCAAGGAGACCCAGACCTTTACCACCGCCACCAACACCGATTTCTCCACGCAGGTGAACGCGCTGGTCAACTCCGGCGTGAAGGTCGTGTTCATCCCCATCTACGCCGAGGAGGCCTCCACCTTCCTGACCCAGGCCAAGGGCAAGTTTGCTGAGGACGTGTACTTCTTTGGCGCCGACGGTCTGGACGGCATTCTGGGCAAGGTGAGCCAGGATGTGACCATCGCGGATAATGTGCTGATGATGACCCCCTTCGCCGCTGACTCCGCCGCCGCCAACGTGCAGGCTTTCGTGAGTGCCTATCAGGCGGCATACAACGCCACTCCTGACCAGTTCGCGGCGGATGCCTATGACGCCGTGTACGTGGTGAAGGCCGCTGTGGAGGCCGCCAACGGCAGCACCTCCGGCGCCGATCTGGCCGCCGCCATGACCACCATCACCGTTGAGGGCGTGACCGGCACCATGACCTGGAACGCCGACGGCAACACCAACAAGGCCGCCAGCGCCATCCTGTACAAGAACGGCGAGGGCACTCTGTTCGGTCAGGACAGCGCCGATAGCGCTGATGCCGCTGATACTGCCGACACCGCAGATACCGCGGAAGGCAGCGACACAGCGGAATAAGAACCTGATTTTCTACCTTCCTCACAATAAGTCCGCGGCCCTCCCGGCACGTTGCCGGGAGGGCCGTGCGGACACCATGCAAAAGGAATGACGACTATGACGAATTTGATCCAAACTTTGATAAGCGGGCTGAGCCTGGGGAGCATCTACGCGCTGATCGCGCTGGGCTATACGATGGTCTACGGTATCGCCAAAATGCTGAATTTCGCCCACGGCGACGTAATTATGGTGGGGGCGTACAGCGGCATTGTGGCGGTAGCGCAGCTGGGATTGCCACCGTGGGTAACGGTGATCGTCAGCATCGTGGTATGCGCCGTGCTGGGCGTGGTCATTGAGTTCTGCGCCTATAAGCCCCTGCGGCAGGCGGCCCCGCTGAGCGTGCTCATCACGGCCATCGGCGTCAGCTATCTTTTGCAGAATGCGGCGCTGCTGATCTTCGGCTCTCAGCAGATGGCATATCCCACGCTGGTGAAGCTGCCCGGCTTTTCCGTCGGCGGTGTGCAGGTGGACGGCATCACGGTGTTGACACTGGCCGTGACGGCGGCGCTGATGGTGGCGCTGACGCTGTTCATCGACAAGACCAAGCTGGGCAAAGCCATGCGGGCGGTATCCGAGGACAAGGATGCCTCCACGCTGATGGGCATCAGCGTGGACAGAACGATCACGCTGACGTTCGCCATCGGCTCGGCACTGGCGGCCTTTGCCAGCCTGTTCTATGGCATGACTTATGTATACATCAAGCCCACCACCGGCGCCATGCCCGGCATCAAGGCGTTCACAGCGGCGGTGTTCGGCGGTATCGGGTCGATCCCCGGCGCTATGCTGGGCGGTATCCTGCTGGGCTTGATCGAGCAGATGTCCAAGACGTATATCTCCACCCTGTGGGCGGACGCCATCGTGTTCGCCGTACTGGTGGTGGTGTTGGTGGTGAAGCCCACGGGCCTGCTGGGCAAGCCTATGCAGGAGAAGGTGTGAGGTGAAGAACATGCAGTTGATACAGAAAAAAAGACAGCGCGCCGACCTGATAACGGTGGCAGCGGTGGCCGCACTGCTTGTGGCGATGTCGGCACTGCTGTATACCGGAAACCTGACCCGTCAGGTAACGAATATGCTGATCCCCACAGCGGTGTATATCGTGCTGGCGGTATCGCTGAATCTGGTGGTGGGCCTGCTGGGTGAGTTGAGTCTGGGCCACGCGGGCTTCATGTCCGTGGGACTGTTTTCCGGATGTCTGGTGGCCATTGCGCTGAGCGGAACCGCGCTGCCTCTGGGCGTGCGCCTGCCGGTGAGCATGCTGGCCGGCGGTTTGGTGGCTGCGGTGTTCGGACTGCTGGTGGGACTTCCCGCGCTGCGTCTGCGGGGCGACTATCTGGCCATCGTGACGCTGGCCTGCGGCGAGATCATCAAAAATGTCATCACAAATCTGGACTTCACCGGCGGCGCGCTGGGCCTGAATACTGCGGATATCTATGCCGGAGCGAAGGATCTGATGCCCTATGGCGCGGTGCTGGTGCTGCTGACGGTGGCGGTGATGCTGAATCTGAAGCGCTCCAAATACGGACGGGCCATTATGGCAATTCGAGATAACCGCATCGCGGCGGAGTCTGTGGGATTGAGTGTCACATGGTACAAGCTGGCGGTGTTTGTCATCGCGGCGTTCTTCGCCGGATGTGCCGGTGTGCTATACGGCCACTCTCTGGCCAATATCAAGGCGGCCACATTTGATTACAACATGTCCATCGAGATACTGGTCATCGTGGTGCTGGGCGGTATGGGCAGCGTGCCGGGCTCCGTGATCTCGGCCATCGTGCTGACGGTGCTGCCGGAGGCGCTGCGGGAGGTGGCGGACTACCGGATGCTGGTGTATGCCATCGTGCTGATCCTGGTGATGCAGGCCACCAATAACCCGACGATGAAGCGGTTTTTCGGTTCGATCCGTGAAAAGCTGACCCCCAAGAGAAAGGAGCGTGCGGCGCTGTGAGCGGGAAAACGAAATTGGTAAAAAGACCGTCCTCCGTGCTGCTGCCGGAGCGCGATATCGACAAATCCCCGGTGCTGGAATGTGTGGGGCTTGGCGTGACCTTCGGCGGATTGAAGGCCGTGGAAAATTTTGATCTGACCATTGGCCGCACGGAGATCGCGGGGCTGATCGGCCCCAACGGCGCTGGCAAGACCACCGTGTTCAATCTGCTGACCAAGGTATATCAGCCCACGGCGGGCGCGATCCTGCTGGACGGCAAGGACACCCACAGCATGACCACGGCACAGGTAAACAAGGCGGGCATCGCCCGGACGTTTCAGAATATCCGGTTGTTCAATGACCTGACCGTAGCGGAAAACCTGATGGTGGCCATGAACGACTCCGTGCGGTACGGTTTGGTGGGAAGTATCCTGCATTTCCCCAAGTACGCCCGTGAGGAGCGCATCGCCCGTGAGCGGACGGAAGAGCTGCTGAGCATCTTCCACATGGAGGATCATGCCGATGAGCGGGCTGGTTCGCTGCCTTACGGCGCGCAGCGGCGGCTGGAGATCCTGCGGGCGCTGGCGTCGAACCCCTGCCTGCTGTTGCTGGATGAACCGGCGGCAGGCATGAATCCGTCGGAGACGGCGGAGCTGATGGAGAATATCCGCAAGATACGCGACATGTTCCAGATCGCGGTACTGCTGATCGAGCACGACATGAACCTGGTGATGAATATCTGCGAGGGCATCTGCGTGCTGAACTTCGGGCACATCATCGCCAAGGGCACGCCGACGGACATCCAGGCCGATCCGGCGGTCATCGAGGCGTATCTGGGCAAGAAAAAGGAGGCGAACGCATGAGTACCGTGCTGCAGGTGGAAAACATCAACGTATACTACGGCAGTATCCACGCGGTAAAGAATGTGTCTTTCCATGTGGAGCAGGGCGAGGTAGTGACGCTGATCGGCGCGAACGGCGCGGGGAAGTCCACCACACTGAATACCGTAGCAGGATTGCTGCACAGCCGGACAGGCAGCGTGCGCTTTATGGATGAGGAGCTGCGGCATGTACCCAGCCATAAGCTGGTGGGGCGCGGCATGGCGCTGGTGCCGGAGGGACGGCGCATTTTCCAGCACATGACGGTGCAGGAAAATCTGGACATGGGCGGCTATTGCCGGAGCGGGGACGTGAACAGGGACGTTGAAAGCGTATTTGAGCGGTTCCCCCGGCTGAAGGAGCGGCGCAGACAGGTGGCCGGAACGCTGTCCGGCGGCGAGCAGCAGATGCTGGCCATGGGCCGGGCGCTGATGAGCCATCCCAAGCTGCTGATGCTGGACGAGCCGTCCATGGGCCTGGCACCACTGCTGGTGGAGCAGATCTTCGACATCATCCGCCAGCTCCATGCCGACGGCACCACCATCCTTCTGGTGGAGCAGAACGCGCAGGCGGCGCTGGCCGTGGCGGATCGGGGGTATGTTCTGGAGACAGGGCGCATTGTCACCGAGGGCACCGGCGCGGAACTGCTGGAGAGCGACGCCATACAGAAAGCCTATCTGGGCGGTTGATTAAAAACGAAAGGCACACCTTATGCCAGTTGACCTGAGGTGTGCCTTTTCCCGCACTTGTCAAGCTTGGTCAGCTAATGCTTCTGAAAATGAGGCGAAGCTGATCGGGACAGTGGGCAGGAACTGAAACTGCAAGGGGGCAGTGCGAAGATACGGAAGACCCCTGTCTGCGTTTGTATAGGAAGCACTCTGCCGCAGTCCCATAGCGCACATAAATTTCATAGCGGCTTGAAAGTACCTGCATATCCCGCTATAATGAAGAAAACACAGGCGAAACGCCCATGATACAATGTCAGAAATGCGACCATCGCTGAAAGAGAAAGGAGCAGCCACCATGACCTACAACTTTGACGAGATCATCGACCGCCGCCATACCAACGCCCTGAATACCGACGGCTTCCGGGGCTACATTTTCCACGCCGGCCCGGAGAAGGTGTTCCCCTACAAGGACGAGGAGTTCGTCCGCATGTGGGTGGCCGACATGGAGTTCGGCGTGGCCCCGGAAATTCTGGACGCCCTGCGGGGCCGCATCGACCGCCGCATCTTCGGCTACACCGGCCTGTACGATGACGAGTATTATAATGCTTTCTCCCAGTGGTGCAAAGATCACTATGATTGGAGCGTTCCCCGGGAGCAGCTGTGCGTGACGCCGGGCATCATTCCTGCCCTGTATCAGCTGACGGAGACGCTGTGCACCAGGGACGAAAAGGTGCTGGTGAACACCCCTGCCTACGGCTACTTTGTCCATGCGGCGGAGTACGCCGGTGTGGGCGTGCTGACCTCTCCGCTCCATAAAAAGGCCGACGGCACCTTTGAGATGGACTTCGAGGACTTTGAGAAGAAGTGTGCCGATCCCGCCTGCAAGCTGGTATTCTGGTGCAATCCCCAGAACCCCACCGGCCGCATGTGGACGGAGGAGGAGCTGCGCCGTGCCGGTGAGATCATGCGGAAGTATAATCTGTGGGTGGTGTCCGACGAGATCCACTGCGACCTGATCCGCTGCGGCCGCCGCCATATCCCCATGGCCAAGGTCATGGGCGACTACCCCAAGCTCATCACCTGCATGGCGCCCAGCAAGACCTTCAATCTGGCGGGTCTGGCCTTCTCCAATATCATCATCCGGGACAAGGCGCTCCGTGACCGCTTCAAGGATCGGGACAAGCTGTTCGGCATGGTGAACCCCATGTCCCTGACGGCGGCCAAGGCCGCCTATGAACACGGCGGCGCGTGGCACGAGGCGCTGAAGGAATATCTGGACGGCAACTTCGCCTTTGTGAAGGAGTTTCTGGCCCGCAAGCTGCCCGAGGCGGTCATGTACATCCCGGAAGCCACGTATCTTGCGTGGGTCGACCTGGGCAAGTGTCTGCCGGAGACCACCGACCTGCCGGACTTCTTCGCCAACAAGGCAGGCGTGCTGCTGGAGGGCGGCAACGGCCTGTTCGTGGGCAACGCCGCCGGGTACATCCGCCTGAATCTGGCCATGCCCCGTAGTATCATCAAGACCGGCCTGACCCGCATGGTGGAGGCCATCCGCAAGGAACAGGAGTAAATCAGAAATATCATGCAAACCATTAAAAAATATCTCCCCGGCATGGCGGTATGCCTTGCCATCGCCGTGCCCTCGTGGCTGCTGGGCAGGCTGATACCGGTCATCGGCGGGCCGGTGTTCTCCATCGTCATCGGCATGGTCATCGCCCTGTTCTGGACGCCGGGCGCGGCCTGCAAGCCGGGGGTAGGCTTCACCTCCAAGAAAATTCTCCAGACCGCCGTGGTGCTGTTGGGCTTCGGACTGAACCTGAGCGTGGTGCTGGAAACCGGAAAGCAGTCCCTGCCCATCATCGTCTGCACCATCGCCACGTCGCTGTTGGTGGCCTTTGCCCTCCACAAGCTGCTGCACATCGACGGGAATATCAGCACCCTCATCGGTGTGGGCTCCTCCATCTGCGGTGGCAGTGCCATTGCCGCCACCGCGCCGGTGATCCACGCCGACGACGAGGAGGTGGCCCAGGCCATCTCGGTCATCTTCTTTTTCAATGTGCTGGCGGCGCTGTTGTTTCCTCTGCTGGGACAGGCCATCGGCTTTGACACCACCTCCGGCGAGTCCTTCGGCATCTTCGCCGGTACGGCGGTGAACGACACCTCCTCCGTCATGGCGGCGGCCTCCACGTGGGACAGCATGTGGGAGTTGGGCAGTCAAACGCTGGACAAGGCTGTGACCGTCAAGTTGACCCGCACGCTGGCCATCATCCCCATCACGCTGGTGCTGTCGCTGATGCAGGCAAAGAAAGCAGGGAAGGGGCAGGGCGGCTTCCAGCTGAAAAACGCCTTTCCCCTATTCATCCTGTGGTTCGTCTGTGCGTCGGTAGTCACCACTATCTGCACGTCTCTGGGCGTACCGTCGGCGGTGTTCCAGCCGCTGAAGGAGCTGAGCAAATTCTTCATCATCATGGCCATGGCGGCCATCGGACTGAACAGTAACGTAGTCAAGCTGGTAAGGAGCGGCGGAAAGCCCTTGCTGCTGGGTGCCTGCTGCTGGGCGGGCATCACCGCCGTCAGTCTATTGATGCAGCGTGTGATGGGACTGTGGTAAAGAAAGAAAAGGATGTATCCGTTTTGGATACATCCTTTTTTAATGCCTGCTGTCTGTCGGATGGTCTACGCCATGTCAGGCGTCATAGGCTGACCAGAAGCGCCGCAGCGCTTTCTCATACTTCTGCCGGTCTGCATAGTAACTCATGGCGTGGTCAGCACCGGGGACGATCAACAGCTGACAGGGAGCTTGGCAGGCGTCGCGGTTTTCGTAGGCCATGCGCACGGGGACAAAGTGGTCGTCCTCTCCGTGGATCAACAGCACCGGCTTGCTTGTGGCAGAAAGGGCGTTAAGGGTGGAGCAGTCGCCCGAACCCATGGACAGCCTCCTGCGGCAGATGCGGTCAGCGATCATGCCGCCCAGCGCAAAGGGAATGTGCAGATTCTTCTGGGCCACATGCTGCCAGATGGCGTGGGGCGACGTGAAAGCCGAGTCGGCGATGATCCCCCGGACGGCGTCCGGCAGCGGCAGGTCTGCCGCCATCAGCACGGTGGTGCCGCCCATGGAAACGCCCGCCAGATAGATGGGAAGAGCCGTACCAAACCGTTCCGCTGCCCACTGTGCCCATACAAGGCAGTCGTTCCGCTCTGTCAGGCCGAAGCCGATATAGTCGCCCTCGCTGTTCTGCTGGGCCCGCTGCTCCACATAGAGAACGCTGCATTTCTCCTGCTGCCAGAAATCGGCGATCATGCCGAAATCCCGGCACCATGCGGAGTGCCACCCGTGAAAGGCGAGGATGATCCGCCGGGCATCCGGACAGGGGAACCAGTGCCCCACCAGCCGCAGCCCGTCTTGGCTTTCGATGGACACCACCTCGTGGGGGGCGGCGGCCAACTGTTGGGAAGCTTCCTTTTGGGCGGCGCGGAAAGCGGCGTTGGGCGTCTCGCCGGTAAGGCGGGAGCCGCCGCCTTTCTTCTTCCGCAGGCGGGGCGGCTGGCGGTTCATGGCCACATCCATCAGAAGATGGGTAACGCCGTAGACGGCCGCACCGCAGACCGCTGCGGCGGAAAGGGCGGCAATGGTGATCTTAGCTGTTTTTTTCATGGGAATCGCTTCCTCATACGACCCGTTCGGCAACCGGTTCAGGCCGGTAGAAACACACCAGCTTCGTCCGATCCAGCAGCACCATCACGGCGGGGATCAGCACCAGCTGCAACACGATGCCGGGCAGGGCGTTCAGCACCGCACCGCCGATAAACAGCTGCCAGGTAAAGGCGCTGCCGCCCAGACCCATCAGCACGATCATCACCGCACCCCACACAAGGCGGCCGGCGATCATGGCGGGGATCAGACACTTGTAGAGTGCCTTGACGCACTGCCACTTGCTGTGGGCGTATAGATACCCGATGACCAGACCATACATAGCCAGCTCAAAGGCCATGCCGATGGCGTTGGGATACATGGCGGGGAAGCTGAACAGCAGCGACCGCAGCAGCGGCAGCACGAAGCCGACGCCCAGGCCCCACTGCCAGCCGCAGATCAGGCCGCACAGCAGTACGGGAATGTGCATGGGCAGCAGCATTTTGCCGATGGCGGGTATCTGCCCGATAAAGAAGGGCAGCACCAGACCGATAGCCAGAAACATGGCGGACAGCACCAGTTTTTTCAGGGAAGTGTGTTTCATGATGAAAACTCCTCTCTTAACGCGAATGATGGATATCGAAAACGGAAATAGACATCGCAAACAGCGGCGTATTTTCTTCGTGTGCTATTATATCATGAGTAGTTTCAAAATTCAATGGAGCAATAAGCGGCCCCACAAGCCGGATTTCAGTTACAGATAACGATACGAAGAAGATATGGCATGTCTTCGGACAGCCATATCTTCTTCGCATATATTATATAAGGAATATCCGGATAGCGGCAGCGCCGAAAACACTATTTTGCCGTGTTATCTCCCCTTGTAAACACGGTAATTCCGTTAAGTGTCAGGCGATAGACGCGCTCCAGCTCGATGGGCTCGTTGAACCGTGTCCAGAACATGCAGCTGTCGTCGGTCTGATCCGCGATAAAGCCCCACCAGCTGGGAATAAGATCGCCGTTTGCGTCAAATATTTCAAATTTCCAGCTATCGGTGGTGGGATCCACATAGTCATCGAAATAAATCGCCATGGACAGCTTGGAGCACTCGATCTTCTTCGCCAGAAGTTCCTTGCCGGCATAGGACACGGGAATGTTCTCCGCCAGCGCTTCGCTCTCAATGGTGACGGGCGTTTCGTCCAGTGTCACCTGCCATTGTCCCGGCAGTACGGTGGTAAGGATCCCGTTTCCGCCCCAGTGCAGCTCAAGATAGGGAAGCGCCTCCTTGTCAACGGGCACAGACCCCCAGATATACCGCCAGTCGGTATCGCCGATATCAGGATCGAATGCGTCAGGCTGACGATAGCTGGCCACCGGCTCCGAACGGATGACGGTGCCCGTTCGTGTGTCGAGGAAATACCAGTTTTCCTCCGATGACCATTGGGTTGAGCTGACCGACACCTTCATGACCAGCTGAAGGACGCCGTCCTCCCAGCCTGCATTGCAGATGGACAGACCGCCGTAGGGCAGCTTGACATCCGCGTCGCCCGGCTGCCATAAATACCGCGGCGACCCATCGTCAGAGTAATCCAGACACTGCGGCAGATCAGCGTTTTTACCAGCGTTTTCCACCATTTCCGCCACGTTGAAGTCAACCTTCACATCCTCAAGCGGTTCTCTCTCCTGCCAGTCGGAGAAACCGATCACAAGGCCGTTGGCGCTGCTGCCCGGCTGCCAGTCGGCCAATATGATGCCCTCCAATTCATTTTCCGGCACACCGTCCTTCCGCTCCAGAAAGTACGGCAGATAGGCGCCGGACATCATCTGTTCGGGGAAATACAAGTCAACTTCAGCAAATTGGCCCTTTGGCTCGAGGACGGCGCCCTCGTTGGCTTTCACGGTATAGAGAATATACAATGTCCGCTCGTCGGAGATTACCTTTTCTAACGTGATCTGTAACTCATCCGTGGCCGCAGGCTGCAGGGAGACTACCGGCACCTCGTCCTCGTCGCTGATGACCGTCTGGTTGGAGGAAAAAATGTCACGCCATGACAGCGGGATCCTGCTGATGGCGAAAGCGGTTACGGATAAGGCGATTATGACCAGCGCCGCCACAATCGCGGCAGACAGCTTAGGGAAGCGGACGTTTTTCTTTTGTCCTGCTTTTGCGCCGTCAAAGTCAAGGGCCTCCTCCAGATACGCCGTATCAATGTTTTCAATCGCCATAGACAGCTTTACGGTTCTGTCATTCATGGTAGGGATACCTCCTTGCTTTTCAGGTACTTATGCAGTTTCCCGCGGATCCGGCTGAGCTTGACCGAGGCGTGGTGCTCGGTAATACCAAATGACTCCGCGATCTCCGACAATGGCTCGGCGAACCAATAGCGTTTGACGAACAGGATCCGGTCATTGCGGCCCAAAGTCGAAAGAAACGTATTGATCTGCGCGGTCAGTTCCCTTGCAGAGAACTGCTCCTCAAGGGAGTTGTCCGGGATACAGTTTTCCAGCTCCGACAGGGATATCTCGAACTGGCCGCCCCGCTTCAAGGCGGAATTCATGCGCAGCCTCTTCAAGGAGAGGTTGCGGACAATGCGGCAGATGTAGGGCCTGAGCGGATCGGGAGACTGGGGCGGAATACTGTTCCATGCACCAAGCCAGGCGTCGTTCACACATTCTTCCGCATCTTGGGAGTCGTTCAGGATGTTTCCGGCGATCTTGAAGCATAGATCACCATATTTCTCGGACAACTCTGTAATGGCCTGTTCTGAGCGCTCGAAAAACAAGTTTATAATTTCTCTATCATTCATGCGGTCTGCGCACCCTCCTTTCCTATACGATATAACTACCTTTTTAGCCGTATATATCACACAATTTGCGGAGTTTTTTATTATTTTATCAAAAGGTGAGGATCGGGTAAAGGCCCGCGAAGCCGCTCGTTGTCCGGAAAGCGGGAAAGAAACTCTCCGGAATGGCTTTGCGCTGTCACACGCAATGGCTTTGTCCCATGTCCGGCAGACGATACGGCGCTTTTCTCTTGACAAAAGGGAACACTCACGATAGAATAACGTTAATTATCAATAACGTGCGTTATCTTCTGGAGGTGATCCCGTGCCTGCCATGAAAAAAATAGCCAAAGAGTCCATTGTCGACGCGGCGGTTGAGGTGCTGCGGGAGGGCGGCGCATCCGCCATCAATGCCCGCAGTGTGGCAAAGAAGCTGGGGTGTTCCACCCAGCCGCTCTATCAGTCCTTTCAGAACATGGACGAACTGAAAGCTGCCATGACGCGGCGGGCCATTGCGCTGCACACGCAGTACGTTCGTACTTCTCTGCGCAGTCATGAGGATGATGACAGCGTCTATAGCCAATACAGCCGCTACAGCACCTACGGCATGGGATTTGTGAAGTTTGCGGCGCAGGAAAAGCATCTGTTCCGTTGGCTCTATCTGGACGGTGAACAGCCCGGCCCCTATCAGGACGACATGCTGCTGCCGGAGATCATCGCGGCTATTGTGAATGAGTATGGCTATACCGAGGCGCTTGCGGAAAAGCTGCACCGGGACCTGACGTACTATTCCTACGGGCTGGCGCTTCTGGCAAACTCGGGACATCTGAATTTGACGGACGCGGAGCTGCTGGCTTCATTCCGCCGGGAGTTCATAGCGCTGGCGGGCTACTATGGCGTGTCACCTGTGCCGTTGAAGCTCAGAAGGCAGGAAGAACAGTGAGCGTTAGGGGGGCGGATATGGCAAAGATATTAAAGGGAACCGCCGTTTTTTCTCTGGCGGCAGCGGGTATCCTGACCGTTTTATATCAGGAGACCTCCAGCGGGCTTCTGCTTTCCCTCGCCATTACGGCGGGAACCATTGCCTACCATGTCGTCATGCGGCTGGTGGTGGGGTTTACGTTCCACACCGTGATGCGGAATAGAGCGGATTACCGGAAACGGTGGTATCAGGTGAGCAAGCGGGAGATGGCGGTATATGAAAAGCTGAAAGTAAAGAAGTGGAAGCGCGGAATGCCAACCTATGATCCCACGCTGTTTGATCCGCGGCTGCATACCTGGGAGGAGATCGTGCAGGCCATGTGTCAGGCGGAGCTTGTCCATGAGACGATCGCCGCGCTGAGCTTTTTGCCCATTGCGGCAGGCGTCTGGTTCGGCGAGTATCCGGTGTTTATCATAACCTCCGTTTTAGCCGCCGCGTGCGACATGGTATTTGTCATCATGCAGCGTTATAACCGGCAGCGGGTCATGAAGCTGCTGAAGCGCCAAAGCGCGGGATAGCAGCCGGCAGGCGCCAAAAGGGAGAGGCTGATCGCGGCATCAGGCAGATCGATATAGCCTGTGCGGCGGAAACATAGAGAGAAAGACAAACGATCATTGCAGGGAGGAGCATATCATATGGAAAATGTATTTATCACACCGGAGGGACATAAGGGCTTTCTCGCCAAAAAGCTGTTCAACGAGATGGGAAAGATCCATTGGGGCGCCATCGCGTATATTGAGGAGAACGGCGGCGGCCCCGAAAACAACCATACGCACAGCGACGACCATATTTTTATCATCGTCGACGGCAAAGTGCGGATCGTTTCCGGTGACAAAGAGATCATTGCCGGAAAGGATCAGGCCGTATTTGTAGAGGGAATGATCCCCCATTCCATTTGGAATAACGGCACAAAAACCGCGGTTGTCATCAAAATTTCCACCGAACGGGAGGAAGCGGACAACGGCGAGAAAGCCTGAAAACCATTCTGAGACAGGAAGAACGCCGCTCTTACGAGCGGCGTTCTTCTGCCTAATATGGAACACAGCACAGGGATCTCGTCAGACGGGATCTTGCGCGGCTCACCTATAGAGAAAGGGTCAGCAAAATGGATTCGTCATCCAGAACGCTTTCGGACTCGGCGCGCATACCGTGTTCCTCCAGCGAAGCCATGACCCGGTCATATGTAAAGGCCTGAACATTCTTTTTGTATTCGTTTTCCAGACTGTCCAGAGAGTCCAGCAGCTGCTGCATATCGTGTACATTCTGCAATTCCAGCAGGAACGGGGACTGCGCGTCATGACGATAGTAGCGCAGCGTACCGGATTTCGATTCTACGATATACTCATTCTCGGACAGCGTTTTTACGCAGAGACCGTGCTCGTTCAGCGTTTTTTGCAGGATCGTGCCGTCTGCGAAAACCGTTTCCACCGGCTCAAAGCCGTGTTTATTGCCGTCTTTCAGCGAGATCAGCGCCGCCAGAGAAGACGAACCCAGCGACATGCTCAGCGCCACGGCGACGGGCACTAATGTTAAGGTAAGGGACATAAGGAACCTCCTGTTACGTTTTTACAGCTCAAAGTCCACGATCCGTCCGCCCTGCGACGGCTGCGGCGCAGCCTGCCCGCCGGAGACTGCGACCTCGCGATCCTCCTTGGCAGTGGCCAGCACCGCGCGCTCCGCCGCCCACTGGCGCAGCCGCAGGATGCTCTCCTGCTGCGTGACCGACAGGGGAACCGTTTCCCGCAGGCTTTTCAGCAGATCCTCCCGGCGCAGGCCGCGATCCGCGAAAAATGCCTCATACAGCGCGGAAATAACAGCCTGCTCGATCTCCGCGCCGGAAAAGCCCTCACTCTGGGCGGCCAGCTCACCGCAGATGCCAAGATCGGGATCCACTTCGTGGTGAACGGGCGAATCCTTCAGGCGCTTGCACAGATGCAGGTAAAAAATCTTTTCACGCTCACGGGCGGTGGGCAGATCCACAAAGAAGATCTCGTCAAACCGGCCCTTGCGCAGCAGCTCCGGCGGGATCGAACTGATATCGTTGGCGGTCGCCACCACGAAAACCGGCGCGGTCTTGTCCTGCATCCAGGTCAGGAAAGTGCCGAACACGCGGGCGGAGGTGCCGGAGTCGCCGTCGGACTTGGTGCCGGCAAAGCCCTTTTCGATCTCGTCCACCCAGAGGATGGAGGGAGCCACCGCCTCGGCGGTGTGGATGGCCTTGCGCATATTTTCCTCCGAACTGCCCACGACGCCGCCAAAGATGCGGCCCATGTCCAGCTTCAGCAGCGGCAGATTCCAGATGGCGCTCATGGCCTTGGCGGTCAGACTCTTGCCGCAGCCGGGCACACCGGTAATAAGCACGCCCTTGGGCGCGGGAATGTGGTACGCCTTTGCCCGCTCCAGCCAGGAACCGTTGCGCTTTCTCAGCCAGTTTTTCAGGTTTTCAAGGCCGCCGATATCATCAATGCCCAGATCGGATTTGACGAATTCCAGCACACCGGTCTTTTTGACCACCTGATTCTTCTCCTCGTGAATGACGGCCAGCGCGGAGCTGTCCAGTCCCTTGCCGCGGACGATGGCCTTGCAGAAAGCGCTTTCCGCCTCCTGCAGCGTCAGACCCAGTGCCGCCCGGACGAGGGCTTTCTTTTCCTCCGGTGTGATGCGTACATTTTCCGGCGGCAGGGTTTCCAGCAGGCCGTCCAGCGTGGCCTCGATCTCCGCCGCGGCAGGCAGCGGGAATTCCAGGATCGAGATATCCTTCTCCATGTCGCAGGGGATCGCCAGATGGGGGGACAGGAACACCACCATTTTTCGGCTGCTTTTCAGGTTGGTCAGAATATCGCGGAACCGGCGGATCACCGCGTAGTCCGGACGGGTGCTGCGCTCACTGCCGAAATAAATGTGGCAGTCCTTCATGATAAAGATCGCGTCATCCTTTGACCGGCCGATGTAGTCAATAGCCGCCAGCGGCTGCGTGGTGTCCTTGATCCGCTGGCCGTCGCAGACAAGACCGGTGGTCTGCGCCCAGGTATAGAGCTTCCGCTGGGTGCGCACCAGCTCCGGCTCCTCCAGTGTGTGAGAGATGGTCTCGATCACCCGCTCCTCCTCATAGGAGGGAATGAATACATAGGGGAAGCCGGCGTTGACAAGATTGGAAAAGTCCGTTTCAAACTTAGAATACGCCATGTGTTTTCTCTCCTTTGCTTTGCTGCAGGATCTGCTGCAGCCTGATAAAATCGCCCATTCCGTTGAGCCGCATCGCGCCGTCCTTCCCGATCCGCAGCTCCACGCTGTTGCGGCAGGCGGCCATATCCTCCGGGGTATAGCGGCCGGTCAGGAAGAGAAAGCGCTGGTTGGCGGAACCGACCAGCGGCCGGGAAAAGTCCCGCAGCTCCTGACGGTACGGCCCGTCGATCAGCACATCGGTGTGCCGCAGCAGCGCCTGCACGCCATCATCCTCTGATGTGAGCAGCTGCTCATAGAGCTGCCCTGTAAAGGTTATCACCGACAGGCCACGTTCCTGCGCGAAAGCCGCGGCTTCCGCCAGCGGCGCAGCCTGCAAAAACGGCTCGCCGCCCAGAAGGGTGATCCCCTCGATCCCGTCCGCCGCCGCGATCTCCCGGCAGAGCTGTGCGGCGGACATCCCTGTGCCGCCGCGCTCATCCCAGAGGGCCGTGGCATAACAGCCGGGACAGGCGGCCCGGCAGCCCTGTGTCCAGACCGACAACCGGAGGCCGGGGCCTTCTGAACGGGTGCGGGAAACGATCCTGTGTACTCGAATCATAGGTCGAACGCGCGCTTGACCGGCTTTTGTTCCTGCGGCTTCTCCGGCAGGGGAGAGGCCTCAGCCATGCGGAATATCTGCACGGCAAAATGCGGCTTCAGCGCCAGCACATCCACAAACTCATCCACCGAGACAAAGCCGCCGTGCTGATCCCGGTAGTCCATCGCCTGCTTGGCCTGCGCCACGCCGACGCCGGGCAGCGTCCGCAGCTCGCTCTCCTGACAGGTGTTGATGTCGATCAGCGTACCAGACGGCGCTTCGGACTGCGGCGCGGGCGTGTTGAGCGGCGCTTTGTCGGACACCGCTTCCTGTTTGTGGGGGAACAGCGGCTTGCGGGGCGCTTTCTGTTTGCCCGTTTTCTCCGGCGCGGGTTTCGGTTTGGCCTGGGTCGCGGCGTCTCCGTCGTCCGGTTTCTGCTTCTCCGCGAACCGGCGCAGCAGCTCCTTTTCCGCCAGCTCACGGTCGATCTGGTTGGCGTAGCCGTTCAGCCGGGCGGCACGGTTCACCAGATAATCCTCCCGCAGGATGGTACTGGCTGCGAACGCGCCAACGGCCAGCAGCCGGGAAAACGTCATATGCACGAGACGGGAAAAGGCCACTGTCTGTGCCTGCGCATAGTCGGTTATCTGCCCTGCCGCCGCTGCTGCTACTGCTCCGTTTTGCAGCAATCGCGTAACGATTGCAACACTGGCAATCAGTATTGTGAGTGCCGCACCGCCGATGAGCCATTTGCGCTTTCGCGTCTGTGCGCCGGCGAAGATCAGACCGGCGCCAGCGCAATAGGGGATCAGGCTTACCGGTACCCACCAACTCCGCAGTGTGCGCCAGCCCCAGGAGGTCAGGCAGGGATAATCCCGCCGGGTCTGCTCATAAGAAGGCGCAATGGCGTACAGATACGGCCTGTGTACCGCACAGCAGATGTAAAACTGTGCAATAAACAGTGCGGCGCACAGCATCCATTTCAAAAATTCAAGCCGATACGAATAATAGTTTATACCTATAAGCTGAAACAGCGGTGACAACACGGATGCGATTAACCCGTTGATCTGTGAAAGGAATTTCCTGCTATAAGGGGAGTCAATGAATTGGAGGATCAGCCTTGCGACATAACAGGTATCAAACACGGCAAACAATACCCCGGCCACAGCCAGCCGCCGGCTTTTCAGCCGATGGTTCGCGTGAATGATGCCCGCCGCACCAAGGCCCGGCAGCAGGCTCCAGAGTATCCAGAGGGAGTTCCGGATACGCCAGCCGCGGCTTGCCAGCAGTACGGGCGGCTCCGGCTGGCGGGCCTCCTGATCGGCCAGCAGCTTCAAATAGCTGTTCCGGAGCAGCAGGGCCGCGATGAAACCGGACGCCAGCAGAAGCAGCAGTAGTATGGCTGTGTGGAAATTCGTATCAGACATAGAAGTCACGAAAGAATATACCGCCCACAGCACGGCGAACAGCAGCCCCAGAAGCGTCCAGCTTCTGCGCTTTACCTTATAGCCAATGTGGAAAAACGCCAGATAGCTGATATACGGCAGCCCCGCCAGCAGCACCCACCACGAGTTGCGCATCCGCCATTTCCGGTTTGTCAGAAGATCCTGCATCAGGCCTGCACCTCCGTCTCCTGCGTCAGTGTGAGCTGTTCTTCCGTTTCACGGTACTCGGCGGTGAAATCGGAATCCACCGTTCGCGCGCCGGTCAGCTGCTCGATGATGCTGATGTAATCCAGACAGGCTTTCCCCTTGATGCCGTGGGTCTCGGCCTGTACCTTTCCGTCCGGATAGATCCGCAGTGAAATCTGTTTCATAATGGTTCTCCCTCCCGCGGCACACAAGCCGCCGCGTTATGATGCTACTCTCACTTAAACCAGATGGACGATGTCCGCGGCATGTTCGCGGATGGCACAAGTCGCGCCGACACCCACTTTTTACCATTTTTCTCCCAATATTTTGCAAAGATACTTGCGTCCGTCCTTTGGCTCGTGTATACTTAATTATCGTGACAACGTATTATAACAGATTTTTCCTTTTCTGTATAGACACCCCTGCATAATTCGCACATTTTTTGTCATAATCCGCACGTTCACAGGAGGACACCGCCGTGGCATATCAGATGCTCTACTGGATCGCCAATACTCTCATGTACGCCATGCAGGCGATTGCCTTTTGCTGTATCCTGAACCGGCGCTGGTCGAAAGGCGCTACGGTCATCGGACTGGTCGCGGGCTTTTTCCTGTATATGATCCCGCCGCAGTTCATGCCGCAGGCGGATATCGAGCGCATCGTGTTCGGCCTGCTGTTCTTCCCGGTGATCGCGCTGGTACTTTTCCGTGACAAGTGGTATAAGACCCTGTTCTGCGCCGTGATGGTGCTGGTGATGATGACAACGGCTGACCTTACCGCGTCCACGCTGTTCTTCTCGTCCGGCCAGCTGCAGCAGGGCGTGGCGCTGCAGCCGCTGATGCAGCAGCTCCTGGCCTATGCCCTGTTCCTGCCGCTGAACGGCCTTTTGCTGTGGCTTTTCACGCTGCTGATGAACCGCTATAAAAACGGATTGTCCGCCAGCGAATGGCTGCTGTATACGGCGTTCCCCATCAGCCAGTATATGCTGCTGTACGGCTGGATCCTGGTGTGCCGCGCGGATTTTACCCTGCCGCGTGTTTTGTTCATGCTGGCCGGTATGGCCGCGTGCCTTGCGGCGGACGCCGCCCTGTTCCTCACAGTCCGCGGCATGGCGCAGCGGGGGGAGCTGAAAGCGAGAAACGACCTGCTGGCGGAGCAGATCGACCGCCAAAAGGAGCATTATGCCGCCATTACCGCACAGTATCAGAACATCCGTCATATCCGGCACGATATCGCCAACCACCTGTATACCATGCAGGTCTTGCTGGAAAACGGAGAGTATGGCGAGGCCGCCGCCTACACCGCCAAGGTGTCGGAGGCTTGCCGGTATAAGCAGAATCTGGGAAACTGTGAAAATCCGGTGGTGGACGCGTTCCTCTATGCCCGGACGGAGGAATTGAAGCGGCAGGGCTACGATGTCCGTGTACAGATCGCGATACCGGCCGAGACCGGGATCGCCGATCCCAACCTGGTGGTGGCATTCGGAAATCTTCTGGATAACGCCGCTGAGGCTAGCGGCGGCAGCGACCGCAAAGCTATCGGAATCAACGCCTTGATGCAGAAGGGCTTTCTGCGCATTGAGGTCACGAATTCCATCGCGGAAGCACCGAAAACCAAAAAACGCCGCATTCCCCAGCTGGAACGCGGCATTGGCATCCATATTTGTCAGAAGCTTGCCGAGGAGTATCAGGGCAGCTTCAATTTTGCCCGTGAGAGCGACACCGCCACGGCGACTCTGTTTTTGAAAGGAGCGACCCCGCTTGCTGCTGATCGCGATCTGTGATGATAACCGCCTGCACGGCGCACAGACTGAAAATGTGATACTGAAACGCGCGGAAGCGCTTCAGGCGGAGCCGCGCCGCTTTGAGACGCCGGACGCGTTGCTGCGCGCCATTGCGGAGGAGGGATATCGTCCCCGTATAGCCATTCTGGATATCCGTATGGACGGAATGGACGGCATTACCCTTGCCCGGCAGATCAATCACCTTGCGCCGCAATGCGCCATTATTTTTCTGACGGCGTTTCTGGAATACGCCACCGACGTTTATGAGAGCCAGCATGTTTACTTTATTCTGAAAGAACAGCTGGAGCAGCGCATTGACGCCGCACTGGAAAAAGCGCTGGCTCCGCGGGAAGACGATATGCTGGTACTGCCCTCGGCCGGGCACCGCCAGATACCCTGCCGTGATATTCTGTATCTGGAGCGTATCCTGCGCAAAACGAAGATCCAGTGCCAGTCGTACAGCGAGGTGGTAAGCGCTGCGCCGGACAGCCTGCTGGAGCGTATGACGGGACAGGCCTTTATCCGCTGCCATCAAAGCTATTGGGTCAATTTTTATCACATCCGCCGTTTGGAGAAGAATGAGTTTCTCCTCTCTGACGGCAGCCGCATCCCGCTGAGCCGCACCTTTCGCGCCGCGGCGAGAACGCAGTTTTTCGCGCGTATGGAAGCCCTTTCTTCGGCGGAAGCTTTGCCTGAGACCAGATGAATAAAGCAGTAAAAATTTTACCATTTTAAGATAGACTGCCGCTGCGCGGCATGGTATAGTGATCGCAACAGATCAAAAATAAAGGGGGATCCGATTTATGGGATCGTTTACGCTGAATTTCAACGCGAAAAAGGGCTTTATCTGCGATATGGACGGCGTGATCTACCACGGCAACCGCATTCTGCCGGGTGTGGCTGAATTCATCCAGTGGCTCCACGACGAGGATAAAGAGTACCTGTTCCTGACCAACAACAGCGGCTATACCCCTCGGGAGCTGAACCAGAAGCTGGCCCGCATGGGGCTGGACGTACCGGAGGAGCACTTCTATACCAGCGCGCTGGCCACGGCGGCCTTTCTGAAAGAACAGGCACCGGGCTGTTCCGTATTTGCCATCGGCGAGGCAGGACTGCTGAACGCCCTGTATGACGCGGGAATCACCATGAACGACGTGAATCCAGACTATGTGGTGGTGGGCGAGGGGCGTTCCTATTCGCTGGACACCCTGACGAAAGCCACCAATCTGGTGATGGCCGGCGCGAAGCTCATCGGCGCAAATTCCGATGTGTCCGGCCCTATCGAGAACGGCATCGCCCCGGCCTGCCGCGCCCTGATCGCCCCCATCGAAATGGCCACCGGCAAGCAGGCCTATTTCTGCGGCAAGCCCAATCCCCTGATGATGCGCACGGGACTGCGGATGCTGCACTGTCACTCCGCTGAGGCGGTGATGGTGGGCGACCGCATGGACACCGACGTGATCTCAGGCATGGAGAGCGGCATGTCCACCGTGCTGGTACTGTCCGGCGTTTCCACCCGTGAGACACTGAAAACCTACGCCTACCGGCCCAGTATCGTGCTGGATGGGGTGGGGGATATCCCTGTGCTGGCTCGGGGAGAAAAGAAATAAGAGACGTCAGCCTTCTTATCAGTACACTTAGTGACCTGACATTTACAGGCAGGCAGCGGC
>ENA-OUQC01000630-OUQC01000630.1-human-gut-metagenome-genome-assembly--contig:-NODE-630-length-24001-cov-3.343189_pt1 | contig 24001 bp, 14 predicted proteins | sample MGYA00237942_ERZ548815 | MGnify/ENA primary metagenome ERZ548815 (study PRJEB26490, sample SAMN05194722) | human gut metagenome | biome: terrestrial biome; feature: human-associated habitat; material... | reverse complement strand
GGCAACGTGGGCTACATCATCTCCGGCATCAAGACCTCTCGCGAGGTCAAGGTCGGAGACACCATTACCCATGTCGCCAAGCCCTGCGAAAGCGCAATAGACGGCTTCGAGGAGGTCAAGCCAATGGTCTTCGCCGGCGTATACCCTATCGAGACCGAAGATTTCGAGAACCTGCGGGCATCGCTCGAGAAACTCCAGCTCAACGACGCATCGCTCACCTTCACGCCCGAATCGTCCGCCGCCCTCGGCTTCGGCTTCCGCTGTGGATTTCTCGGACTGCTCCACATGGAGATAGTCCAGGAACGCCTCGGACGCGAGTTCGACATGGATGTCATCACCACCGTCCCCAACGTGTCCTACAAGGTCTACGACAAGAAGGGCAACGTCACCGAAGTCCACAACCCCTCCGGTCTGCCCGACATCACACTCATCGACCATATCGAAGAGCCGTACATCCGCTCAAGCGTCATCACACGCGCCGACTTCATCGGCCCGATCATGACCCTCTGCCTCGGCAAGCGCGGCGAACTCGTCAAGCAGGAATACATCTCCGGAAACCGAATCGAACTCGTGTTTGACCTCCCCCTCGGCGAAATCGTCATCGACTTCTACGACAAGCTGAAAAGCATCTCCAAAGGGTACGCCTCATTCGACTACCACCTCAACGGATTCCGCGAGTCAAAGCTCATCAAACTCGACATACTGCTCAACGGCGAGAGCGTAGACGCGCTCTCAACCCTCACACACGTTGACAACGCCGTGCGCTTCGGACGGCGCATGTGCGAGAAGCTCAAAGAGCTGATACCACGCCAGCAGTTCGACATAGCCATACAGGCAGCTATCGGCGCGAAAATCATCGCACGCGAAACCGTCAAGGCCGTCCGCAAAGACGTGACCGCAAAATGCTACGGAGGCGACATCTCACGCAAACGCAAGCTGCTCGAAAAGCAGAAAGCCGGCAAGAAGCGCATGAAGCAGATCGGCTCGGTCGAAGTGCCCCAGAAAGCCTTCCTCGCCGTGCTGAAACTAGACTGACGCAGCCCCGGCTGACGAAAAACACACGCCAGACACGCGCCGCTACCGGGATTTTTTATTAACTTTACGCCGTCAAACACACCGACCGAATGGCATACACCGCGCCGATAGACGAGAAGAAACTCGTCGCAGACCTTCAGAACGAAGCGACAGCATACGCCGCATTCGACACACTGATGCGCACATACGGCGAACAGATGTACTGGCAGATACGCAAAATGGTCGTCAACCACGACGATGCCAACGACCTGCTCCAGAACGCATTCATCAAGGTGTGGAACAACATCGCCTCCTTCCGGGGCGAGGCGAAACTCTCAACGTGGCTGTACAAGATAGCCGTCAACGAGTGCATTAACTTCCTCAACAAGGAGCGGCAGCGCAACACCATCTCCGGCGACACCGAAGACGAATCCTTCCTGCTGCAGAACATCGAGGCAGACCCCTACTTTGACGGCGACGAAGTGACGCTGGTGCTGCAGCGGGCCGTCGCCTCGCTGCCCGAGAAACAGCGGCTGGTGTTCACCATGCGCTACTTTGACGAAATGAAATACGAGAAGATGTCCGAAATCCTCGGCACGTCAGTCGGCGCATTGAAAGCATCCTACCACCACGCCGTCAAGAAAGTCGAGCAAGCCCTCTCCCGCGCCGAAATATAATCCCTCGTTTTTTAGCTTAAAAGACCTAATCCGCTATCGGTCAACATTTTTGCATCCAACCTTGCAGGAACATACACCATTTGCTCTCGACTGAGTTTCTCGATGAAACTCCGCACTTCTGCATCCATAGTCGAGTACCCCATTATGTCCTTGTCTGCGATAATTATTGTATGCTCCTTTGCACGGCTTGTCGCCACATTGAATAAATGCGGCTCTAATGTCCTAATATATGATACGTTAGGTATAACAAGGACTGTAACATCAGTTGTCAGCCCCTGAACCCGAGCTATGGTTTCGACAAATACGTTTTTATGCGCACCAACAGTTTGAATAATTGACTTTTGCAACGCTTTTACAGTCCGGATCATACAAGTCAATACTGCGACATTTTTCTTTGGCGACTCCTTTATGATGCAACCGACAATATATGTCGCCATCTGAATCGCGAATTTGGGGGTATAATCACTTATTCCCATGTCTGTCAATACCAAAGCCGGGCCTCCTCGACGACTGACAATCCGATCAATGCCCCCAAGATACACAACTGAGGAATTTTCGTTTGAGACAAGCGTGCCATTATAGAATAAACCCGTGTAATCCGCTGCACGCTGACCATACCGGTATGTTGTCGTTAACTGGTATATCGGATTTGCACTTGCTTCAGAAAGCAAACCAAGACCATCAACCATTTCAGCATACCCGAAATCACGGATTCTATCCTCATTAAGTGCAACTATCGGAGACAACTGCTTCGTATCACCCACCCACAGATTGGTTTTGCCGATTTTCTTTGCAGCAGCAAACATAGCTGTCAATGCTTGGCTTGCCTCATCCATAATGACAAAATCAAACGGAGAATCACTGCCCAATTCCGCGGCAAAACCACTTGCGATATAATAGGTTGACAACACCAAACTCCCTGGGATAGGCACTATATGCTTAATCGGCTCTAACTTGGGCAATTCATTGCTTTCATCAGATGTCATGTTGGTTTTCATTATCTTGCCAACAGTCAGCAACTGTTTCAGAGATGGTTTCTCCGCAATTTCCATAAGAGCTCTGTTGGTAAGTGCTGTTACCAATACAGACTTGCCCTCTGCACAAAGCATCTCGCAAAATTGAGCAATCATATATGTCTTGCCTGTTCCTGGAGGACCTTGCAAAATCATAGTATCAGACAAGGCCAGCTGCTTTCTCACAAATGAAGCTACATCCTTATTGCGAATAGGCACAGCCGACCATTTCCGATGAACATAATCAGCATCTAATACCGATGCAACTGCCAGACTATTACGGTCATTCACAAGCCGTTGCAAGTTCGCGATATAGTCAATAGGCGGTCGTTGCGGCGCGAATACCAATATAGTCCCTTGCGCATTATTGTCAACAAGGAAATCGGCGAACTCTAATTCAACCTTTCGGAAACCGACAAGAGAAAACCGAGGGTCATCTGACTTTGCAATCCAAACACAAGCACACTCAGTACCCTTGAATCGCTCGTTGAACAAATCGCGATATGTTTTACTGCCCCAATTACGGTAATTGCGCAAATCCTTGGGCAATACCATACAAAAAAGATGCTCCCCCTTTCGGGGGAGGTTACGAGAATTCGGGAACTTCATGACCATTACCCCATCTTTTAATGACAGGAATTGGCCTACAAACATCTCCTCTGACTCTGTCAACAATGACCGAGCCTCAGCATTAAACTTCTGTTCAAACACCTCCGTTTGGGCGCGAAGTTCATCCTCGAGAAATTGCCAATGCTTTTGTCGGTCAAGTTGCATCAGTACAGTACTAATATCACATCATCGAATCTGCATTGTCAGAGCCGAGGGTTTCATCAAGCGGCTTTTCTGGTTTCATGAACACCTCCGCCTTGCTGGAGCAATTCGGGTGCATCAACCCAAAATCAAAATTCAATCCTTTGAAATATCGAAGAGTCCGGGCAAGAGCTTTGCATCTATCCGCATAGTCAAAGTTGGAGGCATCAAAACTGATGTTGATCGTTTTGCCCTTCATCAATTCATAGAAAGGTATGCACTGAACACCTTCGCGGGTGTTAATCCAAAGCATAGAATTGGGTCGAGCCAGTTGCTCCCAGTCGAATACAGTCAGGCTGAATGGTCTGTTCTGCCATTTATAGCTATGAACAACCAAAGGATACTCGACATCGATACCTCGATCTTTATCTTCTTTCATCACACCATAGATATTGCCGTATGCGTCCTTGCAAATATCTTTTGTGAATCTAAATCCTTGTTTTTCAAGTTCAACTTTGACAGCCTTTTTCGCTTCGATTAGTGCAGCGCAAATCTCATTTTCGGACAGTCCACCATACTGAGTATCTGTAAGCGAGATATTGACTTCCTCACCGTCTTCGGCACGAACCGCAAGTTCCTTATCACCCAATTTATTAGTCGCGATTATGGCAAGTTCATCTGCGGTGAAGCCAGCTTCTACAATGGCATTGAGCTGTTCGAGTTTATCCTCTCCAGCTTGCACCAAACTACCTACAATATCCAATGTTTTCCCACTGCTAAGTGACCATACTATAAGTTGATTTTTGTTTGTCTGGAAAAAAATCATCACATCACTGAGCCGCTTGTTGGAATCACACAGTGTCGTAACCTTAAAATCAAGTCAGCAAACTCTTTGTTTTGCTTGTCCCCATCATACTCTTTTATCTTCGCATCAATATTCTGACCGACCTCCTCAACTGCCAGTATTGGAGTTTTAAGATAGCCAGCTACGACAGAGGACGAATCAACAAACAGTTTTTCGCGATAGTCAATTCCGACCCATTTATTAAGGGCAACTTCCTTAAGTCCATCGGGAATTGAATCTTCTTTGCGTACATCCTGAAAACAACAGAACTCCATTTTTTGGTTCAGCCAAATTCCATTTCCATTGTTTTCATCCGTTATGATGCTCCAATAAGTTGGATTATTGATTGAATGTACAACTTCGATGAAATTGTTGACCCACTTGACAACCGCATCCTCTGTCATATTACCTAAGCAAAGTCGCGACTTGAGACCTTCGACATTTTGGGACTCTGCAATCGTCTTGGAGATTTTGTTGATATAGAATTTTCGAGCAAATTCCCATTTGAAACCAGTGGATTTGGCTACCAGTTTCTGAACTGGAATCTGTTCACCAAACAGATCTTTGGCAAACTTGTAGAGTTGAAAAAACGATGAGTCGTCACTCTTGTCCTGAGGCAACAGGATTATTGTTTGAGTCGCAATTCGATTACGACGAGAGTCATTACTCTCATCAAACGCCTTGACCACCTCCTCATATAAGTCATTCAGACCAAGAGGATTGTGCTGCTCATAGCCTCGGATTGCTCTGTGCAGAAGTTTCGGGTGATAATTATCCTTGGTCTCTGTTTCGCTTGATATATATTCTACCAGTGTCTTGTACTCTTCATCAATGTCATTGTCATAATGAAGGTATTCGAGTTTCTTGAATTCGAGTTTTTGATTTGGGAACACTGCGTACTCCTTCAGCAGATCTCCGTGGGAATTTTCACGATAGTATGCCATCAAACGATTCAGCCATTCAAGTGTCTCACCTTCTGACATACGAACCAAAGATGACAGCCCAGCTATATCTTCCTTGGATTGAATCAGTTCCGCGCAATGCTTGAACCAGTACTCATCAGCTTCTTTCCACAATTCCTCATTGTCAACACTGATTGAATTTCGCTCGGACATTGATTGGAAAGCCGTGGTGAACTCATACATTCCAGCCCGCCTTTTTGAGAATGCCTCACTGCATGAGTCGGGATACAACGCTATTATCCCAAACGCCACGCTGCTGCGAGTAGTTTCGCTACCCTCTTTAATGGACACATTGAGCGATGCTATCATTTCATTCAGCCCATATATGGATATGGCATTGTTGAAAACTAATGCGTCTACATCATTGTCAAGCAACACATTCTCAATATATGAACTGGCATCACTCTTAACTCCATTATAGATGCCTTTTAGAACCGAAGGGATTCGTTTATTGAAATCTGATTTCAGTTCCTTCAGGAGTTTGAAATCGCCATTCTGATTAGGAAGGATCGAATATTCATCAAACTTGTCTATGAGTTTCTTGTCAACGAGGAATCGATACACTCGATTTAGCCACGAAACAATATCAGACTTAGACTTACCAGTAGCCTCACAAAGATTGGAAAGACTGCCTTTAGACTGAATGTCATTGAGGAAATCATCTATCTCATATTTGAGCTTTGCTTCCCAGCTTTCATATTCAGAATTTGGTCCAATTGCCTCAATCCAACCGAGAAGGTTCTCAGACTTTGGCAATACACCTCTTCCGATGTAGTTCTCCGACACAATTCTGAAAAATTCCTCTCTGTCCTCCTTAGAGGTTTGGAATATTGGCAACGACAGATTTTCCAATCGAGCAAAACCACTATTTGTCTCGACCAGTTCTTGTGACAACAATCTTTGTCTCCAGCTCTTTTGAAGATTCTCAATCCAGTCTTCCGCTATTTCGTCATACTTATCAGGAGATTCTGGGCGTCTCGAACTTGCAAGGAGATAACGATTGTTTGCACCATGGCTTATCAACCATTCATTGAAACTTATTACAGCGTCAATCGCACGGTCAATTATCGCTCTGTTGCGGCATGCGCTTGGGCTGTCCTGACTGTTCAGTAAGATACCATTACGTCTCTCAGTAGGATTCAAATTGAATCCGTTCAGAGTATAGGGGAAGTAGAACTTCTCTGAACCAATCAGAGGGAAATCACGATACAGTGCAGGGCTATCCTTATCTCTTTTCACGAGATTAAACGCAGCCTCATCATTTCCAACCTCGATAGTCAACTCCAACTCACCCGTCTTATATGTGACAAAAGTCTTTGCTACTTTTCCATTTATCGAGATTTCCGAACGCAACACATTGGCATCAACATCGTATGAATTACACTCATAGACCTCATCAGTCCCATTCACTCTATCAATTACACGAACCTGCTTGATTTTTTTAGATTGTGCAACCAACGTGATAGGCAGTGTATTAATGAGGTCTCCAATACCCGCTTCTGCTGCCTTGCGTTTCTCAGGAGTGGTAAGATGATATGTGAAGATAGTATCGAAGGAATCCTCAGTCCGGTTAGCTTCATAGCACGTGATACCATTATCTCCAGTCTCAAGTGACTTTAGATATTTCAGAGATTCTTGAATGCGAGGCTTCAATTCCTCAGCACTTTCGCCACTGCGATCTAAATCAATGTTGAATCTTCTATACACCCCACTCAGGCATAATAGCACACCCGAAACTTCGATTATGTCAGACAATAAGTGGGTGCAAATAAAACCTGTTCCAAATTTGCCCGTCTGACCTTCGGAATTATCAGATTGTTTTGAGCTAACTTGATAAACAAGAGCCATAAGGTTATCCATAGAAAAAGGCTTTCCATTATGACGGAACTGCAATGTGTCTTTTGATACGAGCTCAATTTCAATTGAAACTCGACCAACTCTATTGGATATATCTTTAGCATTTTGGAGAAGCTCCCAAACCCATCTTTTAGCAGAAGACGAGGGGCTCTCTCTTATCTGACAAAGCAACTGTAGAATTTTCGTTGCGTCCTGCTTAAGATGAAGTTTTTGACTTATCTCGTCAAACGACCGATATTCGTTATTCATGTCGATTTGTTTTTGAATAATCAATTATTTGATAGTCAACATCTTGATGCGGAAGAAAATGTATTTCTCTTGCCAAGAGAAATACATCAAGATAATTGTCTGTCGGTCAGAATGTTGCGAAGCGTGGACGCGGATATAAAGTCGGGGTTGAAACGAGTGCTAAATCAGTTAGCAGAAATATTCGCGCAATGAACGCTGTTGGAGATTATTTTTCCAGCAATTATTGTATATATGCCGAAAAAGCAGTAATTTTGCGGCGTAGTCAATTTCTCTTGGCAAGAGAAACACATTTTAGTCGCAAGATTGCTTTAACCGCTCGGCATTACAGGCATGTGAGAGAATAGCGTTCACAGCAGTACAATTCTCCCATGGTCTTGACGCAGTTGCGGTGAAGTAGTTTTGCCAATAGCAGGGGCGGACGCACACAGGGTGCGTCCTTACATTTGCGAACATCATTCGCAAATCAAATTACAGTAAATCAAATAATTACGCCAATACCCCAGCGGACACGACACTCCGTGTCCCTACTCTGCTGCGAGGTGGTCGGCGACGATGAAGGGGGAGCCGCCGATGTAGATGATGTCGTCGGCCGTTGCGTCGGCGCGAGCGGCTGCAACGGCTTCGGGGACTGTCTGGAAGGTGCAGCCGTGGAGTCCGTGCGCGGCGGCGCGTTTCGCGAGTTCCTCAACTGCCAACGCCCTGGGTATCGCTGCTTGCGTCAGGTAATAGTTGGCATCCTTTGGGAACAGGCAGAGTATGTTGTCGATGTCCTTGTCGGCGACAAAGCCTATCACCATGCGCAGACGCGCACCGGCGGGCTTGGCGGCGATGAGCTGGCGCAGCTGCGCCATGTTGTAGGTCAGCCCAGCTTCGTTGTGTCCGGTGTCGGCAATGGTGAGGGGTTCGCGGTCAAGTATTGACCAGCGTCCCATGAGGCCGGTAAGGCGCGGCACGTTGGCAAGTCCGCGCACTATCGACGTGTCCTCGATATGCACGCCCTGACGGCGCAGCATGTTGACTGCAGTGAGTACGGTGGCGATGTTCTTGCGCTGGTAGTCGCCGCCGAGGGGAAATGTGAACTGCAGCCCCTCGGCTGTGGTGCATTGCCACCCTTCGGGAGTGTTGACGGCTTGGAGCGAGGCGTTCTCCTCTTCGGCGAATGTGATTGCGGCATTGCACTCCTCTGCCTTGCGCATGAACACGTCACGTATCTCGCCTTCTGCCTCCCCTATCACAACGGGGATGCCAGGCTTGATGATGCCGGCTTTTTCCGACGCGATTTTGGGCAGGGTGTCGCCGAGAAACTGCGTATGGTCTTTGGATATGTTGGTGATGACGCAGCCGATCGGGGTTATGATGTTGGTCGAGTCGAGCCGTCCGCCCATGCCCACCTCAATGACGGCATAGTCAACGCGCTCTGCGCTGAACCAGTCGAAAGCCATCATCATGGTCAGCTCGAAGAATGAGGGGTGCCCGTCGTAGCCGCAGGCAATGAAACGAGTGACAAAATCGGTCACATTGTCCTGCGGTATCATGTCGCCGTTGATGCGTATGCGCTCGCGGAAATCGACGAGGTGCGGCGAGGTGTAGAGGGCAGTCTTGTAGCCCTGCGACTGCAGGACAGCGGCTATGGCGTGTGAGCAGCTGCCCTTGCCGTTAGTTCCGGCAACGTGAATAGACTTGAAGCGGCGGTGCGGGTGGCCGAAAAAAGCGTCAAGTTTTTCGCTGGTCTGAAGCCCTGGTTTGTAAGCGGCTGCACCGATGCGTGAAAACATCGGCAGCTGGCGGTAGAGGTACTCTAATGATTCGTTATAGTCCATAAATGATAAATCCGGCTATCCCTGCCAGTGTGATGACGAGGATAGGATGCAGTTTGATGCGCTTACCTCGCCACGGTATGCGGAAAAACACGAGGCAAAACGCTGCTATACATATTATTATATTAGTGATAAGTTGCCAGTTTATGTTGTTCGGGTTGAAGTTTGGCCCGTTCATCAGCAGTATCGCCGCCGAGGCTATCAGCCCGACCACGACGGGACGCAACCCGGAGAAAACCGCCTTGATGACGCCGCTGTCCTGGTGGCGGCGTATGAAATGCGAGCTGTAGAGGACGAGGAAGAACGAGGGCAGCACCACGGCAAGCGTGGCGATGCAAGAGCCGAGCAGCCCCCACCACACGGCAGACAATTCGGGATTGACGCTCGCCGGGGCGGCATAGCCTATGTATGTCGCGGAGTTGATGCCTATCGGGCCCGGGGTCATCTGCGAAACAGCCACGATGTCGGTAAACGTCTGCTCGGTAATCCAGCCGTGGCCAACGACCTCGTTCTGCACCAGCGAGAGCATGGCATATCCGCCGCCGAACCCGAACAGCCCGATTTTGACGTAAGCGCGTATCAGTTGCCAGAATATAGTCATGACCGTTTGGAGTTATTGCCGGCAGTCTTGCGGCGTGAATACAGGAAATGGAGGTAGCCCCCGAGCCCACCGAGGACAATGTAGAGGACAGGGTTGGAAATGAACCCGAGGTCGAGGGAAATCATCGCCGCCACAAGCACAGGTATCCATATCGTGCGTATGCCGATTTTCGCAGAACGCGCCGAGGTGATGACCGGAGCGATGATGAGCGCAACCACGGCAGGACGTATGCCCATGAATATGGCTGAGAGGACATGGTTGTTCTTGATGGTCTCCGGGGTCAGGAAAATGGCGATTGCCAAGATGATGACAAACGAGGGGATAATCGTACCGAGCGAGGCGCACACGCTACCGCGAAAGCCGCGTATCTTGTCGCCCACTGAACAGGCTATGTTGACAGCCAGGATGCCGGGCAGCGACTGCGCTATCGCCAGCAGGTCGAGAAACTCGTCGCGCTCTATCCAGTGGTGCTTGTCCACAATTTCGCGCTCTATAATCGAAATCATCGCCCAGCCGCCGCCGAATGTGAACGCCCCTATCTTGAGAAAAGACAGGAACAGGCGCAGACACTGATGAGGTGTCCGCACAGCAGCCGAATCAGCCGATTCGCATATCCGTGAGTCCGAAGAATTCATAGTATGTCGATTTCCGGGTGCAAAAGTAATAAATTCCGGGGTGACTGCCCCCACGTTTCGGCGGAAAAACGCCGCTGCCGGGGAGTGGCAACGGCGGTATGACAGCCGTGGCGGCGGCAATATGCCTCTGTCGCGGTCAGCTTACCTTGACCTGCAATATGCCGGACACGCCGTTGATAGAGTCCATGAGTTCCTTGCAGATGCGGTAACGCTTGCGCGAGCGCACACTGATGCTCTGCGGCACCTTGGCATCAGCGAAATTCACAATCAGGTTGAGCGTTCCGCCCCCCTTCTCCTTGGGCTGCAACTCAAACTCCTTGAATGCCAAGCCGAGGCCTGAATCGGAGATGTTGCTGTCGATGAAGACAGTCAGCTCGTTGGCAATGCGCCCCACCTTGTCGGCAAGCGGCGAAATCTCGGCAATGTTCATCCTCACGTCGCCAGGCTTGAAACGGTCAGGAGCAAACGATATGCGCATGAACACCGCCGCACCGGGGACAAGCGCACCGCTGAACTGCTCGTAAGACTTGCCGAACAGGCGCAATTCCGTCTTGCCGGAGAAGTCCTCGATTTCGAGTATGCCGTAAGGCGTGCCCTTGCGCGAAATCTTGGTTGTGAACGCCGTCACCAGTCCGCCCATAGTCAAGTCGCCGCGTATTTCCTCGGGGCGCGTCGGCTGGCGGTCCTGAAACTCCGAGCAGGGGGTGTTGCAGCCGTAAGTCACCTCCATATAATACTTGTCGAGCGGATGCGCCGACAGGTAGATCGACACGAGGCGTTTCTCCTCCTCGAGACGTTTGAGGTCAGACCAACGCTCCACCTGCGGATAGGGGGGCTTGTTGGTTTCTATCGGCTCGAGGTCGCCGAACAGGCTTGCCTGCACCGAGTTGCGGTCGGCCTGGAAACGCTGTCCGTACTTCACGAGCATATCGGAATATGTGGTGTCAAACATCTCATGCACAAACATCTCGCGGCAAACGTCCTCAAAGCAGTCGAAGCACCCGGCCAGCGCAAGGCTCTCGATAGTGGCGCGGTTGCACGCCGACAGGTTGACACGCTCTACGAAGTCGTATATGTCGCGGAACGGGCCGTTTGCCTCGCGCTCGCTGATGATAGCATTGACCGCACCCGAGCCCACGCCGCGTATTCCGCCGAGGCCGAAACGCACTTCGCCACCGGTGGTGACGCTGAACTTCTCAAACGACTCGTTGATGTCCGGGCCTTTGACCACAACACCCATGTTGCGGCACTCGTCCATGAACTTCTTCAGCTTGTCGGAACTTGCGAGGTTGCAGCTCAGCACGCCCGCCATATACTCTGCCGGATAGTTGGCCTTGAGGTATGCCGTCTGGTATGCCACCCAGCTGTAGCAGGTAGCGTGGCTCTTGTTGAAGGCGTATGACGCAAACTTCTCCCAGTCAGCCCAAATCTTCTCCAGCACCTTGGGGTCATAGCCGTTGCTCTTGCCGCCCTCGATGAACTTGGGCTTCATGGCGTCTACGATAGCCTTCTTCTTCTTACCCATAGCCTTTCGGAGCGCGTCGCTCTCGCCACGGGTGAAGTTGGCAAGCAGTCGCGAGAGGAGCATGACCTGCTCCTGATAGACCGTAATGCCGTAAGTGTCTTTCAGATACTTCTCCATGACAGGGATGTCATAGACTATCGGCTGTCGGCCGTGGCGGCGGGCGATGAAGTCGGGGATATAGTCCATAGGACCCGGACGGTACAGGGCGTTCATGGCGATGAGGTCTTCAAACTTGGAGGGTTGCAACTCGCGCAACGACCGCTGCATGCCCACGGACTCAAACTGGAATGTAGCCGTGGTGTTGCCGTCGCAATAGAGCTTGAACGTCGCAGGGTCGTCCAGCGGGATATGGTCAATGTCAATCTCTATGCCGCGAGACTTGCGTATGTTAGCAAGCACCTCCTTGATTATCGAGAGGGTCTTCAGCCCGAGGAAGTCCATCTTGATAAGCCCGGTCTGCTCGATGACACTGCCCTCGTACTGCGTCGAAATCACCTTTGAGCCGTCGGCGTCCTCGCCCATCATGACCGGCACCCAGTCGGTGATGTCGTCACGGCAGATTATGACACCGCAAGCGTGCACGCCCGTAGTGCGCACGTTGCCCTCGAGCTGCGGAGCATACTTTATCACCTCGCGTATGTTCGGGTTGGGGCTCTCAGCCTCTGCCGCCAGCTCCTTGACATACTTCATGCAGTTCTTGAAATTCACCTTGACCGACTTGCCGTCCACCTCAGGCAGCTTGTCGGGGATAAGGCGGGCAAGGCGGTTGGACTCGGCGAGAGGCACCTCCATGATTTTCGCCATATCCTTGATAGCGGACTTGGTCGCCATGGTCTGGTACGTGATAATGTGCGCCACCTTCTCCGCGCCGTATTTCTCAGTCACATATTTCAGCACCTCATATCGGCCGTCGTCATCGAAGTCCACGTCAATATCAGGGAGCGAGATACGGTCAGGGTTGAGGAAACGCTCAAACAGCAGGTCATACTTTATGGGGTCGATGTCGGTGATGCCCAGGCAGTATGCAGCCGCGCTGCCGGCAGCAGAGCCACGCCCCGGGCCTACGCTCACGCCGAGCTTGTTGCGGGCTGTGTTGATGAAGTCCTGCACGATGAGGAAGTAGCCCGGGAAACCCATGGTCTTCATGATGTAAAGCTCGAAATTGAGCCGCTCTTTCACATCATCGGGCAGCGGGTCACCGTAACGCTTCACCGCGCCCTCCATAGTCAGCTTGCGCAGGTAGTCGGCTTCGAGCTTGATGCGGTACAGCTTGTCATATCCGCCCAGCTTGGCTATCTTCTTCTCGCCGTCAGCCTCGCTCATCACCACATTGCCGTTCTCGTCACGGGTAAACTCGTCAAAGAGATCACGCTCCGTCAGCGTCTCGCGATACTGCGCCTCCGTGCCGAATGATTCGGGTATGTCAAATGTCGGCATGATCGGGGCATGGTCTATAGAGTACGTTTCTACCTTGTCGAGGATTTCCTGCGTATTGTCAATGGCCTCGGGAATGTCGGCGAATATCTCGCGCATCTGCTCCGTAGACTTCAGCCACTCCTGCTTGGTATAGTGCATACGCGGCTCGTTGAACCGCTTCTGGGTCGAGATACATATCAGGCGGTCATGCGCCTCGCCGTCGGCCTCCTCCACGAAATGCACGTCGTTGGTAGCGACCACCTTGATGTCATACTTGCGGGCGAACTGAAGCAGCACCTCATTAACCTTGCACTGCTGCGGATACACATCGACATTGGCATTGGGCTTGTCGGTCTTGTGCCTCTGCAACTCGATGTAATAGTCATCGCCAAATATCTCCTTGAACCAGCGCACACGCTCCTCGGCAAGTTCCAAACGTCCCTCGGCAATATGCCTCGGCACCTCGCCGCCGAGGCAAGCCGAACAGACTATAAGCCCCTCGTGGTGTTCCGCCAGCTCGTAGCGGTCGGTACGGGCGTGGTAATAGAACCCTTCAGTCCACGCCTTGCTGACGAGCTTGATCAGGTTGTGGTAGCCCTTCTCGTTCTTTGCCAGCACTATGAGGTGGTAGCCCTTGTCGTTCTTGTCCTTGCGGTCGGTCAGGCGGTCAGCGGCGCAATACATCTCGCAGCCGAGTATAGGCTTGAACTTCTCGTCGTCGCCGCGCTTGGAATTGACCTCTTCCACATAATTGAAGAACTCCTTGATGCCGAACATGTTGCCGTGGTCGGTGAGGGCGATGCCGCGCATGCCGAGGTCGATAGCCTTGTTGACGAGGCCTTTGACAGAAGCCTTGCCGTCAAGCAGGCTGTACTGCGAGTGCACATGGAGGTGTGTGAATGGGATGTCTGACATATTCGTATGCTTTACAACGAGTTGACGCATCCAGGCAGAAGCACGCCAGCAGTCAGGCGTGTAAGCCGTACCCCGGAGAGACAACCGGCGAAGGTGACAGTATCGATGTTAGTATAAAAAAAAGAGGAAAGAACCTTCCGGCAATTTCCTCTTTCAGTAGCCGATCCGGGACTCGAACCCGAGTCTCCACCGTGAGAGGGTGGCGTGCTAACCGCTACACTAATCGGCCATTATTTCAAACGTCAGGAGCAGTGTTCCCTTGTTTTCGAGTGCAAAGTTACTGCCTTTTGGCGGAACTGCCAAATCTTTCAGCAAAAAAATTTCGCCTATTTTCGCCGCAAACAATTACACAGCTGAATATCAACCAACTAAACATCGCACAAATTTCAACTTTGGTATGCCGCGCATTTTTTCTATCTTTGCGGTAGTGTAAAAACGCACACAGACACACCATGGCAGACAACTACCTGGAACGGAAAATGGAGGAATACCGCAACGGCACGCTGGCGCAATCGCTGCGCCGCAGTGTCGCAATGACCCGCAAACGCCCCAAGAGCCGATACGAGGCTCTGCGCGTGCTTGTGATATGCCCCGACCTCAACCCTGACGCAGAAAAGCTGATACGCACATTCGCCGCACGGCGATGCCGCATCTCGTTTGCCAGCCGCAGCCGCGCTGCCGGCAGCGCACTCGCACAGTCCTGCGGCGCACGCTTCTACCCTATAGAAGACACCACGGGCATAGAGACCCTGTCGCGCACTGCAAAAGCAGCCGTCAAGCACTATGGCAGTCTGGACGCTATTATATATTGTGGCGAAGACACGCAGGTCGTCCGCAGTATCGCATCTGCCGCAAATCTTCCCGAGGGATGTCTGCTGTTGACTGCATCACGCGAAGACTTGGCAGACACCTGCCATTTCAACACCGGCGATGATGACTTCGCGCTCCGCTGCCTGGCTTATTGCGCAAATTTGACAACACATAAATAGAACCATACCATGAAGACTACCAAATCCATCAGCAAATTCTTTTGCATGACAGCCATCGCTACATTGCTCGCAGCCTTACCCTCTTGCGGAGGCTCGACAGACAGAACTGACGTTCAGGGCGAGAAAACAGAGCATAAACAGGCAACGGCTGCCGAAGACGCGCCTACTGTCATTGACTTCTACGCCGACTGGTGCGGCCCGTGCCAGCAGTTCCGCCCGATATTCCACGCTGCGGAAAAGAAATATGCCGGCCGCGTAAACTTCGAGACCGTCAACATCGACGAGCAGAAAGACCTGGCAGAGCAGTACGGCATCACCTCTATCCCGACAATCGTATTCCTCTACGGCGACGGCGAGGAAGCAACCCGATTCGTCGGCGCAATGTCCTCGGAAGACTTCAACGAGGCAATCGACATCATGCTCGGCGACGAATGAAAATTTGGACCGTCATAGTCCTTGCGGTTGCCATACTCGCTGCCTGCTCGCGAGAAGGCGACACTCTGAAGCCTTTCGGCTGGAAAAGCATAAGTCCCGAAGCCGACTCTCTCGTGCTTGCCGCCGAACTGCAGCTGCTTGAAAAAGCCCCGGACGACTCTATCCGCATGACACTGGAGAGCATGCGGAGGCTGCGGCTGCCGTCGGAGCAGGCCAAGGCAATGGATGTGCGTTACCACTTCTTCCGGTCGAGGCTGCTGTCATTCACCGAGGGCATAGACTCTGCAATTCCCGAAATAAACAAGGCGGCAAGGCTTGTTGACTCCGTCCGTTGGAAGTACGACTATGTCAGGATTCAGGGATTCAAGCGGTTTATCACTTTGTCTGACAGCGAAAGAGCGACAAGCCTGCTGAAAGACCTGGATGACCTGGAATACTTTCAGTCAATAGGCGACAAAGCAATGGAGGCCAACACCGACCAGCTGATTTCATCATGGTACGGGGAAATCGGGTGGACAGACAAAAGCGTCGCCTTCATGGACCGGTGCGACAGCCTGTATCAGCAGCTCGGTTTCAGCAAGACCTACGCACGCAACAGAATCAACCGCGCCAACCTCTATGAGGATATGGGGATGACCGCACAGCGTGACAGCGTAATGCAGATAATCCTCCATGACAAAGCTGTGATGGACAATCCGTTGACACGCTGCCTGGCGTTGCGCAACGCATACCTGTACTCCGGCGACTTTGACGCGCTGAAAACGCTGTACCGCGAATCCGCCGGCAACCCGATATTCCGCAAGCTGACCAACTTCTACGAGGCTCTGCTGGCCGGAGAGTACCTCGATAGGGGGCAGCTCGACTCCGCCGCGTATTACAGCGACAAGTCGGTGGGAAACATGGGCGTAGTATCCAATTACAACCTGCGGTCAATCATTCATTTCCGCCGCTCGCAGTATTTTGAGGTCATCGGCAAGACTGACAGCGCATTGCATCAGTACAAGCTCTACATGGCAGCGTTTGACTCCGTGATAAACAAGCGGCCATACGACCAGGCACGGCTACAGGCAGCCCGCGAAGCAGAAGCTACGGAAATGCGGCTGGAGCGCGACCGCCAGCATAACATGGTCGTATCCCTGTCTGTGATTTTGGCTTTGCTGGCAGTGGGCGGCACCACGGTGCTGTTCATGCAACGCCGGCAGCAGCGGACTAAGCTGAAAGAGGCACAGGCACGCCTCGACCTGGAACGCAACCGCCGCGAGATGATGGCGGCGATGATTTCCGTTGACGAGCAGGAGAAAATGCTCGGCACTATCCATGAGGCGGTCGCGGAAATGAAAGACAAGGGCGACGGACAAGCAGCCAAACTGGAGACGCTGCTGAAACAGCACTCGACAATGTCAAAGGAAATAGACACGTTTCAGGACCTTTTCAAGAATGAGAACCCTCAGTTTCTCAACACCCTGAAGGAGCGTTGGCCGGACCTTACGGAGAAGAACCTCAAGCTCGCGTCATACATCCGCATGGGACTCGGGCTTAAGCAGCTGGCACGCATCATGTCGGTATCTCCCGAATCGGTCAAGCAAGCGCGTTGGCGGCTGCGCACCAAGCTCGGGCTGCCGAAAGACGTGTCGCTCGACGAGTTTCTACGCAGCCTCGACACAGAACCTCCCAAATAAAGAGGGCGCATCAAAAACATGACGCGCCCTCGCCGTATGAGTATGATATGATATGTATCGTTATCTGACAATCACCTTATGCGTGCTTGCCGATGACGGCGTTGACACACGCACCATATATACACCTGCCGGCCATGCCGAGGCGTCGATGCGGTCTGCGCTGGTGGATGCCACCTTCTGACCGGAAACGGAGTATACTTCCACCGCAGCTCCGTCCGCACCCGCAGTGCAGATTTCACGGCCTGCCGTCCATACCTTCACATCGTCCTCGCTGGCAGACTCGATGCTCGAGAGAGCATTGACCTTGAACGCCGGGGAGATAGTCTGGCGTTGACGGTTGCCAGCCTTGTCAGTCATCTCGATGCGAAGGTCAAACCACCCGGTCTTGCTCGTGCGGTCAACTTCGGCAAGGTTTGTCGAATAGCAGTCGCCGAAGCCCGGCATGAAGTACAGTTCCGGCACTTGAGCCACCTCTATCGGGGAGAATGTATCCTCGCCGTATGGAGCGTACTCCACCTTCGTCGATGCCGTCTCAAACGTATAGTAGCAGTCGCTGGACGAATTGTAGACCCATTGGAAATCTCCTCCCGAGAAGTACATCATGCCGTCAGCGGCGTTGTCAAAGCGGTCTGTGACTTTGCCGTCCTTGTCCTTGAACATCAGCATCTGTAGCGTCGGGGCAGTCCAGTCCTCGTTGCGCTCGTCATAGCTGACCTCTGTGACATTCTTGCCCTGAAGGCCATCGACAGTCACGTTTTCGTCGCGGAAAACGATGTCGATTTTGCCCGGCTCGTGTCCGTTAGTCGCCCAGCCGTACAGCCAGCCGACTGAAAAATCCTTGCTTGAGGAGAGCTGCGGCTCGCCGTTGAGCGAGAAATCCGTGACCATGCAGTATTCGTCAGCACTGCGCACTTCGCCGAGACGGCCGATGTAAGACGGCACTATCACCGCCATGTTGTTATCCCCTATCGGGTTCTTTTGCTGCATGACCACCGAAATCGGAGCTGAATCACCGTACATCTGCCCTTTCATGTCAGAAGTATAGGTGTAAGCCGGATGTCCCGGATATTCGTGCATGTCAGAGCCGTCCGCAGGAATCTGGAATGCATAGTTGCCGCACAGCGTGTGGTTGTTGTTGACATACTCCCAGCCGCCGTTTTCCGAAGGTATGGCAGGCAGTCCGTAAGTACACCAGTAACCGCCCAAGTATCCGTTTTCATCCACTTCGGCATACTCCACCAGAGCAGGTATAATTGCAGTATGCAGGTCAAGACCAGGCTTGGGGGCATCTGCTGACATCCATATCTCGCAATTCTCGTTTGTACTCAAAAAGTCGCCGACTGCCAAGTGGTTGAACTTGTTAAGCCACACCTGTACACGCACGCATTTACGGTGGTTGAACTGGTCATGCGTCGCCTCCCACAGCGGAGAGTGCGCGAAATCCTCCTCATAGCGCACGAAGGGCGCGTCATTGCGCATCACCGTATTCTCCAATCCCTCCTGCGATGTCTCGAGAAAATAGCAGTTGTTGTTGGCTGTAATGCCGGTCAGCGAGACGAGCAGATAGTTTTTGCTGACAGGCGACATGTACCGGCTCATCAGGTATTCAGTTTTCTCCTTTTCCTCTACCTCGCGCCCGTCATTGCCGGTGACGGCGCTCATGATGCCGCCGACTCCCTTGCGGTACAGCAAGCACTGGTTGATGGCATAGTCGATCGTGGCATTGGTGCGATCGAAAACAGCGGTGCCGGCATCGTCAAACGTCACTATAGGCGTGACCGCCTTTGAGCCGTCGGGCAGGTAGCCCTCAACAATAAGGTATTGCGAGGCCTCTTCGGTTTTGAGGCGTATCTCGGTATCGCCCTCTATCACCACTCCCTCGCGGATGACCGATGCGCTGGATTTGCCGCTCAGCACATAGCAGTCAGCGAAAATGTCGTATGTACCTGCAGGCACTTCAAAATCGCAGGACCTCTCCTGCAGGATAGCGTCATCGAAATAAGACTCATTGTAGATACTGAAATACGGCTCGCCTTCTCCCTCTTTGAAGTCGAACTCTATGTGCACCTTGAATAGTTGTCCGTCAGCCCGCGTGGGTTTGTGCATACGCGGGTTGTCGGGTATGAAACGATGCTGGCGTTCAGCCGCCGCTCCCGTGGCCTTGCCTGTGACGAACTGTGCAGGGCTTTGCGCCCATGCGCAGGCACCGGCTGCTGCCACAAGGATTGCAAGTATGATTCTTGTCATGTTGTTGTTTTGTTTAGTGTTGTACATGCGGAATTCCGAAGTGCAAATTTCCGTGTTTCCAAGTGCTTCTACAAGTTTTTCCGGTCTACAAACGGTCTACACCGCCCATAACCAGCTGATACAGCTGCGAATAATCCGCATCTGCCGCAGATTTGCAACGAAATAATTGTGCGCCGCCGCTTGGATAAACAGCCATTTATTGCTAACTTTGCAGTGTATGCAGCAGGGGCGCAAGCCGCCGCGCATGCCCTGAATTATTAATGTAATATACAACACAGAATAAACACCACATACTATGGCATTATGGTTTGAGTGCAAAGTCCGCTACGACAAGATGCAGGAGAACGGCGCGGTCAAGAAGGTGACAGAGCCGTACCTCGTAGACGCACTGTCTTTCACAGAGGCGGAAGCCCGCATCATCGAGGAAATGAAGCCTTTCATCTCCGGGGAGTTTTCCATCTCCGCCGTCAAGAAAACAAAAATATCAGAGATATTCTTCGACGAGACCGGCGACCGGTATTACCAGACCAAGGTGAACTTCATCACCATTGACGACAAAGGCATCGAGAAGAAATCCGCCACGCTGATACTCGTGCAAGCCTCCGACTTTGAGGGTGCGTTGCGCCGCTTCAACGAGGGTATGAAGGGCAGCGCGGCCGACTACGAGATTGCCTCGATAGTAGAAACCATGCTCATGGACGTGTACCCGGCTGACCTCTCCGGCAAGCACGCGGCCCAGTCATGATAACCGACAACCTGCAACGGCTGCGTTCCGAAATACCGGAGGGAGTGTCGCTGGTGGCTGTCTCCAAGTTCCACCCTGTGGAGGCGTTGCGAGAGGCATACGACGCGGGACAACGCATATTCGGCGAGAGCCGTGTCCAGGAGCTGCTGGCAAAACAGCCACAGCTGCCCGACGACATACAGTGGCACTTCATCGGGCATCTGCAGACCAACAAGGTGCGCCAAATTATCGGCCGCACCTCGCTCATCGAAAGCGTAGACACAGAGCGGCTGCTCAGCATAATCGACTCGGAATCAGCCAGAGCCGGTGTGACAACCCGTGTGCTGATGCAGCTTCATGTGGCCCGTGAGGAAACGAAGTTCGGCTTCTCGCCCGAAGAACTCCTCGCATATTTCCGCGACCGCCGGTTTGAGAGCCTGACCAACACACACATCTGCGGCGTAATGGGCATGGCCTCAAACACCGACGACATGGAGCGTGTCGCCGCCGACTTCGATGCCATACGCAGCGTCTATGACCAGATAACCAACGAGGTTGCCCCTGACCTGCGTGGCTTTGACACAGTGTCGATGGGCATGAGCGGAGACTGGCGAATAGCCGTCACCCACGGCTCGAATATGGTGCGCATTGGCTCGGATATTTTCGGGGCAAGGCAGTACTGACTACCAGCGAAATGCTGTTTTTCAGCATAATTCGCCCTCGCAATCAAATTATTTCGTAACTTTGATTGCTCCATTTCGTCCCTGGCGGTTGTTATAGGAGCATAGAACAGGTGTACAGGTAATTTCGACTAACGATTTATGGTTACTACTACAGACAAAACTTCCAACAATGGCAGAGGAATCGCCATAGTGGCGATGTGCTTCCTGTTTGCCATGATATCTTTCGTCACGAACCTTGCCGCCCCCATAGGCACAATATGGAAAGGGCATTATGAATGGGCCGGCATGGTCGGCAACCTCATGAACTTCCTCGCATACCTCGTCATGGGCATACCGGCCGGCAACCTCCTCGTCAAAATCGGCTACAAGAAAACCGCGCTGTGGGCGATTGCCGTCGGCTTCATCGGCATCGGCATACAGTATCTGTCAAGTGTTGCCGGCGGGAACGTGCCGCTGTTATCCGTGAGCGGCGAACCGGTGATGCTCAACTACATAATCTACCTGCTCGGGGCGTTCACCTGCGGTTTCTGCGTCTGCATGCTCAACACCGTGGTCAACCCTATGCTAAACCTCCTCGGTGGAGGCGGCAACAAAGGCAACCAGCTCATCCAGCTCGGCGGCTCACTCAATTCGCTGTCAGCCACACTCACGCCTTTTGTAGTCGGCATGCTCATCGGCGCGGTGACTGACACGACTTCGATGGACGACGTTTCGCCACTGCTGTGGATTGCAATGGGGGTATTCGCTGTCGTGTTCATAATCATCTCATTCACTCCCATACCCGAGCCGCATCTGCGCACCGGCAAGCAGGGCAAAGAGGGCAAGGTCCGCGACAAATACTCCGCATGGAGCTTCCGCCACACCGTCCTCGGCGTTGTCGGCATATTCCTCTATGTCGGCATCGAAATCGGCGTTCCCGGCGTGCTTATATTCTACCTCTCCGACTCCGCAGCCTCCGGCATCACCGAGGGCGCGACTGCCGTAGCCGGCGCGGTGGCGGCTGTCTACTGGCTGCTGATGCTCGTCGGGCGTCTATCCTCGTCGCTCATATCCGGCGCAGTCTCAAGCCGCACACAGCTCATGGTGACATCAGCAACAGCGATAGTGTTCATCCTCCTCGCGATTTTCCTCCCCTCGTCCATACGCATCTCGATGCCCTCATACTCCGTCACTACCGGCTTCGCAATGGCACAAGTGCCTATATCGGCACTGTTCGTCGTGCTCTGCGGACTGTGTACCTCAATAATGTGGGGAGGCATCTTCAACCTCGCCGTCGAAGGCCTCGGCAAATACACCGCACAGGCATCAGGCATCTTCATGATGATGGTCGTCGGCGGAGGCATCATGCCCCTCATTCAGGAGAAGATAGCAACAAGCGTCGGATACATGGCCTCCTACTGGCTCGTAATCGCCATGCTGGCATACCTGCTGTATTACGCCATAGCCGGCTCGAAAAACGTGAACAAAGACATCCCTGTATAGCCTCCTCCGCTATACATTATTTATAGTACCGGAAAAACAACAATCTAACATAATACGGACGCTCCACGGTGGAAACACCAGGCGCGGACACCCCAAACTGAAAAATGGAAATCAATCCCCAAATTCTCAATTCAGCCGCAGACAACCTGCGTGTACTCATTGCCCAAATGGTCGAAACTGCCAAATCCGGGCACCCGGGAGGCGCAATGGGAGGCGCAGACTTTGCCAACGTCCTCTTCTCAAAGTACCTCGTCTACGACCCAAACGACCCGACATGGATAGCCCGCGACAAGTTCTTCCTCGACCCGGGACACATGTCGCCGATGCTCTACGGCGTGCTTGCCCTCGCAGGCAAGTTCTCCATTGACGAACTCAAACAGTTCCGCCAGTGGGGCAGCGAAACGCCCGGACACCCGGAACTAAACCCGGCGCGAGGCATCGAAAACACATCCGGTCCGCTCGGACAGGGTCACGTCATGGCTGTCGGCTGCGCCATAGCCGAGCGTTTCCTCGTGGCTCGATTCGGCAAAACCCTTGCTCACAAGACATACGCATACATCTCCGACGGCGGCATCCAGGAGGAAGTGTCGCAGGGCGCAGGGCGCATTGCCGGACACCTCGGATTGAACAACCTCATAATGTTCTATGACGCCAACGATGTGCAGCTATCCACCACCGTGGCTGAGGTGACATCAGAGGACACTGCTGCCAAATACCGCGCTTGGGGTTGGAACGTCCTCGAAATCGACGGCTCAGACCCCGTTGCCATCTGCGGTGCGCTCGAAGTCGCCAACCAGGAACGCCGCCGTCCGACACTCATCATTGGCCACACCATCATGGCTCGCGGCGCAGTCACTGCCGACGGCAAGTCGATGGAAGGCTGGGTGTCGACTCACGGCCAGCCCATTTCCAAAGCAGGTGCCGACATGGCCGCCACCATACGCAACCTCGGCGGAAACCCCGAAAATCCATGGGAGATACGCCCCGAAACTACAGAACTCTATGAGCAGCGTCGCAAACAGCTTGCCGACATTGCTGCCGCTCGCCACAATGCCGAAAACGAGTGGCGCAAGCAGAACCCTGAACTCGCAAAGACACTCGACGAATATATCGCCGGCAAACTTCCCGAACTCGACTGGGACAAGGTGGCTGTCAAGCCCAACAGCGCAACTCGCGCCGCCTCGGCTGCTGTCCTCTCGTTCCTCGCCGAGAATGTAGGCAACATGATCGTGTCAAGTGCAGACCTTGCCAATTCCGACAAGACAGACGGATTCCTCAAAAAGACAAGCCAAATCGAGCCGGGCAACTTCAACGGAGCTTTCTTGCAGTCCGGCGTGGCGGAACTCACTATGGCATGCATCATGAACGGCATCGCCCTGCACGGCGGCATGTATGCTGCTTGCGGAACATTCTTCGTGTTCTCCGACTACATGAAACCCGCTATCCGCATCTCTGCCCCTGTCTCTTATACACATCTCCGAGCCCAC
>ENA-OUQC01000629-OUQC01000629.1-human-gut-metagenome-genome-assembly--contig:-NODE-629-length-24003-cov-40.812886_pt1 | contig 24003 bp, 24 predicted proteins | sample MGYA00237942_ERZ548815 | MGnify/ENA primary metagenome ERZ548815 (study PRJEB26490, sample SAMN05194722) | human gut metagenome | biome: terrestrial biome; feature: human-associated habitat; material... | reverse complement strand
TACGACGGCAGTTATCCTCAAAACGGTCAAAATCTGTATAGACGTTATACTCCGGATTGATGACAAACGTTCCATGACGGCCAACGATCAAATCCTCTAAATCAATGATGCTCAGAATACGTCGGAGACGGTAGGCAATATTGCTGACGGAACGATACGGATTGTCCATCACATCACCTGGCCAGAGTGCCTCCGCCAATCGCTCGATCTTTAATGCCCGTTTCATATTCGTGATAATAAGGGCAAAGAGGTTCAGGCAAAGATCGGAAGAGATATCTTCTTCCGTAAGTGTGCCTTTCGCGTTCCTGATCTCCAAATCACCGAGGCAGTTCACATAGACATCGCGGTCACTGTATTTTGATGCCCGCTGCGCCGCTGCAATGGACTGGCTAAGCTTGATCTCATTAAGCTCCACAACAACTGCATAGGAGATGATGAACAGGAACGTCGGATCGTCCTGAAAGCGCGTCGGGTCATCCACTGCAATGTAGCCCTGATTGATGCGCTTGGAAAAAGGCGCTGCCAATATGGATTTCACACCGTAGTGCTGGAAGAATTGATGTTCATCCGGATATGTATCTCTTATCGCTTCCATATCCGGTATGACAATAGGCCGGTTCAGCGACAGAAATTCACACCACCGCGGGAAGCTCTCTACGGCAAGATACTGGAGCATGTCTTTTTGGTGCTCTACACCTTCCGCACACCATTCATATGTAAGCAGTCCGATTTTCAAATCCCAGTCCGCTTCCACAACGGAAGCTCTGGCCGCACCATAAAACTCCGCTGCGCCTTGCAGCAGGCCATTGATGATATCTTCCGAATCCTCCAAGCTGCGTAGCCGTTCTTCCAGGAGCCGAAGTGCTGTCTGGAAATCGTGAGACGCTGCGCGGTTGTTGTTCTCTGTACCGTTCATGACTGCGCTCCTTTCTGCAAATCAAAAAACTGCCTGATTGTCCAATCAAGCAGCCTTTTCCGCAGCATCTACCATTGGTGGTGCTGCGCCATTATTTGTCCGTAGGTGTACGCCTCCATGCGAGGGTTCTATTCCGCTATGCGATAACGCTGTCAATTTCATGCACTGGCCTGATCTTGCACAGCAAACCGCCGGTAGCGCAGAGGCGCGCCGTCCGAGCAAATAACAAGGCTACATGGCTGTGCGGATTTCTTGGCTGTATCGGTGACAGAATGGCGTGTGCCTATCGGAGAAGCCCCTTTACGATGGCATGAATATTCTGTATCTGTTCAGGACTTAGCTTCTGCATATCCTGAAAAACGGCTCTGAGCTGTTCGGGATATTCATTCCCATCGTCAAAGAAGTCCCTTGCGGTTATATCAAGATAATCGCAGATGTAGAAGAAGCCGCTTAACGACGGCATAGACTTCCCGGTCTCAATATTGTTGATATAACCCGGATTCTGACCCATCGAAAGGCTCATGTCACGAGCCGAAACGCCCTTTTGCGTTCTCAATTTGGCCAGTCTCAGGGAGAACTCCTTGTCTGTCATCACTTCACCTCCACATATTATATTTTAGCCCATACAGCGCCCATTTTTGTTTGAATACAGCCCTTGTTTGTGTGAGAATATGGGTTTATAGATGCTATCATATGTAGAGATGTTGGATTTATAATGTAATAGAAAAGAACTCTCGATTGGGGCATATAGTCCACAATGAGAGTCCTTTTGAAATATTCAACTGTATCAGTTGGTGTGGATAATGACGCCGGAGAAGTCTGAGTAAGTGGTTGGCCTAATGCTACTCATATTTGAATTGTCGTGTTGCTTTTCCGGCGCATACGGGACATCCACATTTCTGCTTTCCGGTTCGGGAGTAGATGGCCGTTTTCCAAACATGCCCTTCAGCGCATTTCCACCATACCCGCTTGTGACTTCCCGGCGTTACCATTTCCGGGGTCAACGTGCCATTCAGCGTATCGTCCCACTGGGCTGCAATTTTCGGGTGGAGCGTTGCAAGATCGTTGAAACCGGCCAGAACGCGCCGTCCTGCGCAGTATGGGCAGCCGGAGTTCTCTACAGCTCTTGCAGCAACAATGGCCTGCCATTCATGCCCAAGTGTGCATTGCCACCAGACCTTTCTGTTGCTGAAGGAAGTAACCTGATCCGGTCTCAGACTCCCGTTGCGTTCCGTGTCCCACTGCGCGGCGATGTCTGGGTAGAGCGTCTCTAAATCATTCTCACCGGGTATCACGGCCTTCCCAGTGCAAACTGGGCACCCAGCGCCTCTGCTCCGGCTGAGTATGCGGGCACGCCAAGAGTGCCCGCTTTGGCACTTCCACCAAACATATTTATGGCTCCCTTCCAGTACATCCGAGGGTTTTAGTTCACCATTTTTCTCAGAATCCCATTCAGAGGCCAAAGCAGGATTCAAAGTGAGTAGATCGTTGCTTTCAACCCAGAGCATCCGCCTAGTACAGTAAGGACACAGCGCACCATTCGCACGAACCCTGATTTCTGAACGCCATGTATGCCCGTTTTCACAATGCCACCAGACTTTCTGATGGCTTCCTTTATGTACGCTATCAGGGGTTAGCGGAGCATTTTTCTCCTGATCCCACTCCTGTAGAAGATACATTCTGTCCTGACGCTCACAGAAGGATTGCAAAGAGTTTTCTTTTTTCATTCAGGCACCCCATATTGCTGAAGCAGATTCACGACCGCGTTCTTGAATCGCAGTTACAAGTCCGGCTGCAACTGCACGCGCAGTTCAGCATCGGCACTTTTGCTGACGCTGATTTTTATGGGGTTATCTTTCGCCCAAACAGGATCAGCAGCCGCTTTCTCTGACCACTTCTCGTAAAAGCTGATAACTTCGCCATGGATGGCTTCTTCCGCTTTTTTACGGGCTTCAGCCGCTTCTTCAACCGAAGGATATGTCCCAAGGAAATACTGTCGCCGCTGAAACACAATTTTCGCAAGATAACGGCCTTTGACCAGGTACACGCCTTTTACGCCGGTCGTATTATTTGACGGAAGCTTACTGCTTTTTAGCGCGTCGATGCTGGTACCGTCCACATGTGTCAGGAATCCGCCCAGCGCCTTATCATGCTCTTTTTTCTTGCAGCCGCAGCTTATCTGATTGCAGTAAACAAGGCTGTTATAGGAAATGTCTGCCTCGTTGCCGCAATCGCACCGGCAATGCCAGATCACAAAGCCCTTTGCATCCCGTTTTTTCGTAGAGTATTGCGCAATCAACCTGCCGAACCTCTGGCCGGTAATGTCTGATGTGGCGTAGTTTTTCACGCTCTTACAGCCGCAATGTGTTTTACGGCCGGACACAAGCTCGGAAGCCGTTGCCTCGCATGTATAACCGCAACTGCACAGACAAGTCCAATATGACCCCATTTTTGTGCGCTTCCGGCTCTTCCCGACGACATGAAGTTCACCAAAAGTCTGCCCCAGCAGGTTGTAAGCATTGGCCTGACACGCCATTTCTTTCCGCAGACAGCCGCAGCTCTGAGATCCGCCATATAGCAATGACCGCTCCAGCACATACCGCTCCGTGCCGCAGTCACACCGGCACAGATATTTCCGCTCGCCCCGCGGGGTCGTCATGCACCCACCCAGTACAGTCCAGCGGCCAAAACGCTGACCGCAAGTAAGCCTCTGGTCTGTTTTCCGCTCTGTCATTGTTATGAGTTCACATTGTCCTCGCCAAAGAACGCACCTTGCTTGCAAAGCTCGTAGTAGCATTTCGCGCAAAGCTGTCCCTGTCCTTGGACATAGTATTTTCGCTGGGAGATTGGCGTGTTTTGGGGAACATTGGTCAGATACCAGCACAGAACGCAGCGATCCATCTTCTCCCATCTGGCGCTGCTGGCACGTGAGCGACGGTTTCTTTTTCTGTCCAAATTGATAATATTATTTGCCATGTGTAAGCCTCACTTTTCCATCGGCGTCGGAGCCGGGGAAGGTGTAGCTATCTCCTCGCGGTTGCAGAACACCGTCACGCGCGTCTTACCGCCCTTGGTGCAGGTATAGAGGACGAGATCGTATCCGCTGTTCTGCACTGCGTCTACCTCGTTGGGGTTCAGCGTTTCGATCTTCTCAACGCAGTAGTTGTTGACGATACCCTCCATGTCCGTAAATGTGACGGTATCTCCCGCTGACAAGTCTTTCAGGTGCCCAAAATGACTTTCGTAATTATGCGCGGCAATCACAAGATCGTCCGTGCGTGAAGACCCGAATTGACGGCAGGGTGCAAGCTTCAGCCGGCTATAATCCCATTCAGACATAACAGGCAGCTTCAGCCCCAGCACAGGAATTTCAACATAGCCGACATATTCATAGCCATCCAGCATAACGACTGGCATTTGGGGGTCAAGCGGCGTCGGAGCCGGAGTCTCGTCCGGCCGCTTACTGCTGACAGGCACTCTTATCTTTTTCGTCTCGATAACCGCCTCAACATTTTCCAGCAGGCTCTCGGCTTCCTGTCCGGCTTGTACGTCTTCCTGACGGTTATGGAGGAAAAGGAGCAGTGCCGAGAGGATCAGCACTGCTCCTACTGTTACGATGGCAATGCCCGTTTTTTTAGGCATTATTTTCTCTCTTTTTCTTCACCAGAATTGCCCCGCCGAGAGAAACAAGGACAAGTCCCGCGCCGCCGAGTACCCAGATGGGCCAGTTGAGCTGACCGGTCTGAATCAGGCTACGGGTATTGGTGATGGTTACGACATTGCCGGAGACACTGTAAGACGGGACATAGCCCTTCGGAATGTTAGACTCAATAACCTGCCAGTTTCCGTAGGCACTCAGGTCTTTCCATGTGTATGTCCAGTTATTCCACGCGCCAAGACGTACAGTCTCATAGGGGACATCGCCGTTATACAGCGTAACGGTCACAGAATCCGGGCGATCCTTCATATCATCGCTGCTCCATACCTTGCGGACGACAACATCCAGAGGATAGGAGGGATCGGGGTCGGGTTTGGGCGGTGTCTTCTTTGTGTTCGTAATGGTCGTCAGAGTGCCCACCGTGTTATAGCTGACGGTGTACCCAGCGGGAACCTCGGCTTCCTCGACAGTCCATGTATGACCTTCCAGAAGACGGTCAAACGTGTAAGCCCAGCCGTTTGCAGCGTTCAGCTCCTGAGAGCGTTCAACCTTGCCGTCTTTCAGCAGATTGACCGTGATGCTGTCACCCCCGTGGTTCGCATTACCGTCAGACCAGACCTTACGAACGGAAAGCTGGCTTTCGTTGTAAGCTTCCACATGGAAAATCCAGTCCACTTCGCCCACGCGGTTGGCAAACCTGTTGTCCAGCTCGATGGGAACGCTCAGCTCGACTTTCAGCGTGGCCGTCTCGCCGGTGCGGAAGGTGCCGAGAAGCTTATTGCTTTTCAGACCATCCAGTTGGTCGGGAGAAGCGGCATAGATCAGCTCTGTGCCGTTCCAGACCTTCATGGAGAGCTTGGACAGAAATTCCGTCATGGTGGCGACGGTCTCCTTCTCCGCGACCTTGGGACTGAGAGGATTGTCCGTCTCGTCATGCGCTTCGGCTCTCATATAGAGATTCACGAAATCGCAGTCGTCAGCGGAGTTGGTGAAAGTGATAGTCTCCGTCACGGTATCGCCTGGCATGACGTTTTTGAAGCTTCCGAACAGGTCAGTCTCCGTGTACTCGCTGCCGGGCTGGAAATCAAAACCCTTTGAGAACCCTTCAAACGTAATGGAGGGAGACGCTGCAAAGGCCGTTACTGACATGCTCATCACTACGAGCAGCATCAGCACAAGGGATGTGATTGCTTTGAATGATTTTGTCATGGTCTCCACCCCCTTAGACATTCGGTACATTCAGACTGCCGTCTGCGTTGATCGAGAATCCTGCGCCCCAAGCAGCCTTAACGGCATCTTCCGGAACGCTCTGGATGGCCTCGGCCATCACGTCGATGGCCTGCTTGCCGCCATCCGTATCCATGTAGGAGCCGATCAGCGTCATGCTGTCTGTCAGATTGGTTTCCGGTTTCTGATTCGGTGCGACAGGTTTTGTGTAGTAGTAATAATCGCCATACTTAACCCAGCCTATGCCCAGCGTAAAGGCGGGGATGGATGCGGTGCCGCCAATGTGCTGCCCCTGGTCGTTTGTGCGGTAAGTCACCAGCTTGACGCGGATAAAAGCATCGATTGTGCCGGTATTCTTCACGTTGACGTTGGATTTCACGCCCGTGCTGCCGTCAAACCTCTCCGTCACTTCGCAAGTCACCTTGGTGGGAAGGAATTTGTTCTGAATCGGAGCGTCTTTTGTGCTCAGCCATGCAAGCGTGCCGCCGATGGCCAGCGCCAGAAGGAGTACGGTCGCAATTACCATGGTCGTCAGACGGCCAGTCCGGAGTGCTTTCCCATGTGCCGGAGCTGCTGCCTTGCGGTGCTTGCCTTCATATCTGCCTCTATACATCTTCATTCCCTCCTTCCTCAGTGATTCGTGCCGAAGATGTTCCGAACAACCTCACTGAAACCATTCAGCCACTGATTGTTGTTCTTCGTGTTGACGCAGGTAATGCTGCCGGTGGGATTCTGTGCCGTCAGCTCCGCGCTGCTGCCGTTGTTGGCAGTATAGCGCCAGCTCCAACCAGCGTTTTCACTGATGGTGTAAGTACCGATGGGCAGCTCCACGAGGGTTTCAGTGCCGTTGCCCCAGACGGTCACTTCGGAATACTTCTCACCGTCCTTGAAAACATCGAACACATAGGACTCATTATCTGCGCCGCCCTGCTTGGTAATATTCAGCGTGCAGGTCTTGACGTGGAGCAGGAACGCTGGGTCTCTGGGAATTGTAGGTACTGTCCAGCCGCAAGTTTCGTCTGTGCAGGGAGTGTGCTTGAATGTGGTGTGGGCGTTGACGTTTGTTTGCGTTTGCGTCTGCCCGACAGGCATGGTCACATCCACCTTGACCTTGATATCCTGTTTGGTGTTGATCTTGCCGTTGGCGTCGATTTTTCCCGCCTCCGGTATATAGTTCAGAGTCAGTAACGGTTTTGTGTTCAGCATCGTAACATCTGCGTCATCATGCTTCTTCGTGCCATCGGAATTCACCCATGTTTCCTCTACAAGGTTCCCGTTGTAATTCTCCGGCGCAACGCCGCCATACCAAACGTCACTATCCTTGAACGTCAACTCCGGCTTAAATACATGGATCGTTCCCGTGCCGGTGTCCGTTGTGCTCTGATCACCGGAGGTGCCTGGCGTCTTGGGAGATACCGTCACCGTAACGGTGTAGGAAATATCTTCTTGAATATTTTCAAAGGAACCGCCGTTGCCTGTTGTGGCAGCGGAGATGGAAATGTTCACATACTCCACCTGCCAGGGTTCAAGACCATAGGGATGGTCGGGATCATCGGCTTTGCTGAAGTCGATGTCATAGCCGCCGATTTTAACAGTTGCTCCCAGCTTGACCGCATCTTCGGGAACGGTTTGTGAATAGTACGCGCCAAGATACACGTTAGCGTCGGGCACTGTGACCTCCGGCTCAGCCAGCGGAACATCCACTGTGGGCTGTTCAAAGGTCATGACGGGGGTTTGAGCGGAACCGTTCTCATAGATGCCTGCGCTTGTGTTGGTAACAACACCATTACCACCAAAGAAACCGGGTTTTGGCTGAACATCAAAGCTGATAACCAGCTTCTTGCCCCGGACGGTGGTATTGCCCTGCGCATCCGTTTCGGTGCCGCACCAGTTTTCGGAGAAGTCAAAGCCGGTTACGCTGACCTGATCGCCGTTGACCTTGGCAGACGCGCCGCCATTGCCGCCGCTGGTACTGCTCCATGTGTAGGTATTTCCGTCCTTCCCGGTGCAGTCATAAGTATCGATCCGAATACCGCTTGCCGTCGTCCCGGCAGGCAGCGTGAAGTACGGGGAAATAATGTCCTTCACAACCGTCTCGCTGCCAAGCGTCGTTGACGAACCGCCTGTCGTGATGTTGTTGGAAATCTGCTGGAAGATGCTGTTCAGAGAAGCCGCGTCACCGGCAGAGAGGTAGTAGCTGGGATATCTGGGGGTTCCGTTGTTGGAGGAAACCTGCTGCATGAACCAGTTACAAGCTGCGGTCAACTGACTGCTGCTATTACTCAAATTTCCACTCGGCTCAGTGCCCGCACTGCTTGCATCAGCACCGGAGAAAATGCCTATGGAGTACACGGTAGTTCCTCCGGCTTTGATTGCGTTTGCAGTCGAAATTGCACTATTGGCAACGTTCTTTTGGAATCCGTTGTAGTCTGTCGGAGAGCCGTCTGTAAAGACGATCACCACACGGTTGCGCATCTCACCAGTTGGAACCGGATTGGCGTCCAGAATACCCTTTGCCATGATAAGGCCGTAGTCTGTTCTTGTCGCGCCGCTCGCCTGCAACGCATTAAGAGACGCGGCTACGTTGCTCTTACCGTTGGTTGTGCTCATGTCCTGTAGTGCCGTACTATACACCCCGGCAGCATTATTTTCATACCGGTTCAGCGTGCTTCCGATAAACACGCCGGTATTATAGCCGTAATCCCAATCAGTGTCCGCATAGCCTACGACGGCAATGCGATGATCAATATTATCGGCAGTGGTAGTGATATCGCCGTCCTCGCCTGCTGCCTTAACGGCAACAGCGTTGGCAAACGCATTTGCTGCGCTTTTCAGAGCGTTAAGACGTGAGCCGCCGCCGGAGGTGGTTGTGCTGCGCTGATAAAAAGCGGGTGTAAATCTCGTGTTTGCTCCGGTGGACGTGCCAATGGTTTGGGTTGTACCGTTGGTGTCGGTGTAGGTGTATGTGTACACGTTCTGATTTTCATTTGCTACAGCCAGATACAGATAACCGTCATCCGTGTTTTGGAAAGTAGGCGAATGACGGCTGCCCTCGTTGTTCTGGTTTAAGATAGTGCCGTCCTCAAGCGCATATTTGAAGTTCCAATTTTGCCAACCATAATCGCGCTCACGGGTATAGACTACCTTTTTAATCTCGCCGTTGACATAGGTATACAGATTATTTCTGTTCTCCCAATAGTTTGTATATCCGGAGCTACTGTTGTCATTCCGGCCTTTTGTTATTTTGTTATAGGTAATCGTCTGCTGAAGCGTTACGGAAACAGATACAAAGGAACCGTCTTTCAGCTTATGCCAAAGGTTGGCACTGCCGCCGTTGTGTCGTCTTCCATAGTTGTTTTTGTTTTGCGTGTTATTTCCCGTATACGCTGTATACTGCACCTGCCCAATATCATCTGCCATGGAGCCGGACTGATCGAGTACAAGAATGATATCCGTAGGAATATCCTTTTCTTGGACAGTTGTAGTCTTGGAGCCGGTTGCAAAGGCTTCCAGCGTGATGGTATAGGAGCCGTCACTGTTGGCTGTCGCCGTCTTGCTGATCTTCATGCCGCTGTCGGTGTCATTGTCCGCATAGGCTCTCGTGCCAGGCACAATTAGCGTGCTGAAAAGAGACAGACATAAAAGCAGCGATAGAATCCTCGTCTTTTTCATTCTCTGCCTCCTCAATTATTCCCGCCAGTAACGGGATCGCCAAAGGGTGCGACATAGGTGTAGTTTACAGTCGGACGCACAATTTCACTCGGCACAGTTTCCTCTACCACATCATTTTCAATGGTTACAGCAGGTAGCGGAACGGTTTCAAGGGATTTGATGTGTGCTTCGACCTTCTGAATTTGCTCATCGGAAAGTAGGCCAAAATACTCTTCCGGCGTTTCTGCGATGAGATCTTCCAAAGCCTCCAGCGTGGTGCAGGCCATGATTTTGTTGAACAGATGGCAGGGGCATTTGCACTCTGCATCGGTGCAGTCATCGGAGCAGGTATCGATATGAGAGGGAGCTGCGGGCTTTTCAGGGGCGACGTAGAGGGGGCAGCCTTCCTTGTGCGCCTCGCCCTCGGCGGGTTTGGGGTCACAGGTGCAGGTCTTTTCCGCTTCCGCGGGCTGTTTGGGGGCAGCATACAGAGGGCATCCCTCTTTGTGCGCTTCACCCTCGGCTGCGCTGCAGGTGCATTCCTTGGGAGCCTCAGTCTCGGCAGGCTTCTCGGTTTCGGAGGGCACGGGGGTCTCCGTCGGCTTGGGCTCCTCCGTGGGTGTTGGCGTTTCCGTTACCTCCGGCGTGGGAGTTGGGGTTTCTTCCGTGACCGTAAGCTCGCCGTTTGTACCGGCCTGATCGGTAGAAAGCGCCAGCGTGCCGGGAAGCACTACTCCGATAACCAACACAAGGCTGATAATCAGTGCGAATCCTTTTTTGTTCTTCATAGCGCTGCCTCCTTACGAATTGGGCCAACCCTTGGCGTCCATGGCGGTCGCACCATTGTTGGCGGTCTGCACGGCCTGGGCGGAAACATCCACCGTTGCCGTGGCGTTCTGGTACTCGTTGCCCATGTCGGGCTTAAATGTTACAGCGGTGAAGATGGGCGTGGTGACTTCTCCGGGCTTCAGGGCTTTGGTATAATAAAAGTAACCGTCCTTTTCCGTCCAGTCGGTGGTGTTGAGCGTCAGCTCCACCAGACCGGTATCCGGCGTACCCTCGCCCTGAAGCTTGATGTTCTTCTCCACTTTTACCCGTACCCATGCGTCGGACGCACCAGTGTTCTTGATCTCTGCGATCTTGGTGACGGTGGTGTTGGGCATCACGCCGGTCAGGTCTTCAAAGGGCTTGGTTTTCTCCACGTCCGCCCATTCCTGCACTGCGATTTCCACGCCGCCGGTGGTGATGACATTGTGCGCCTTACCTTCTGCGGTAAAGAACGCAATGGTTCCGGCGGCGAGCGTGGCAATGCAGATGGCCAGCACCGACAGAATCAAAATTTTTCGCTTCATAGTCCTTACTCCTCTCAAGCTGTATTTGCAAACCTCCGCTCCGGGATTTGATAACGAAGTTGCATGGTCTTGTCAGACCATATGAGAACATCCGGTCTTGCCGGGTGCTCTCATATGGCCTGTACCCCGAAGGGTACAGACCACATAGGTGGAGGGGAATAGCACAGCCAATTGCAAAGCTGTGCTAAAGTGAATTACGCATCAAATGCGGCAAAAGCTGCTTCCCAAGTATCAAAGCCATCAGCCTGAATCGCTTCTGCCTTAACGGTAATAGTTCCGAAGGTCTGACCATTCTCAATGGCAGCGGGAATCTTCACCTGATTGAACATCGCAGTAGTATCAGCACCGGAAGCCAGAGTTCCGTCATACTTCAGAATGAATTTAGCACTGAAATTGCCCATCTCAAAAGGAGTGCCAGTCGTAACGCCCACAATGCTCCAGCCTTCACCAAGCGCATCAACGAGAAGCATCAGAGACTGTTCATAACCCTGATTGGGATAGGCAATACCGAAATTGGGGAAATACGCAGCGCACATATTCATCCAGTTTTCAACGTTAACAGTCGCACGAATATAGGCGGCGTTCTGGCCAACGTTATGGACAATCGGGTCTTTGGTCACGACAGCACCGGGATAAACGTTATATTCGTTGCTGGCAACACGATCGCCCTCGGGATCATTGACGTTGGTTTCATCAAGCTTAATCTTGACATCGCCCATCGTGAATGTATTTGTGGCAGTCTTGGTGTCGGTGAAGTAGGCCAGAGATGCGCCTACGATGGCGATTGCGACCAGTGCGACGCACAGGAAAATCGCGGTCAGTTTCTTCTTCATGTACTCAGTCTCTTTAAATAAGTATTTGGTATCTTGTCTGCGCCCGCGCGCAGAGGGTTACTTGTTTGCGATGTTGTTCCAAGCCTCAGAAGCGCTAAAGGTCTCAGTAGCGTTCTTATGGAGCTGAGAGGCGTAGGCCGTGATCGTCAGGGTGGGCTTTACAGCGCCTTCTGCATCCAGAGCGTTCATCTGCTCCTTGGTAACAGAACCCTTAACAGTGACCTGATCGCCCTTCAGGACGCTGTAGGCTGTGCCGATCTGATTGGTGGTGCCATCAACAACACGGTAGTAGACCGTATCGGTAACACCATCGAGCTTCGTCCAGCCGTCAGCGATAACATACTCAAGGTAGGTATCGAAGTTTGTGGACTTGTCCAGCTTCACAAACAGGTAGCACTCTTCGGAGCCAGACAGGACAGTCGCCTTGGGGTTCTTGCTGATGGTGTAGCCCGGAATCATTTTGTACTCCGTGCCGGTGGTCTCTTTCAGCTCGACCTTGATGTCGCTGGTGGTAAAGGTGTTCGTTACCACATCGGACTTCGCGGTCAGCCAGGCCAGTGTACCGGCGACAACACAGACAACAAGCAGAGTCAGCGCCAGCACCAGTGCCAAACCTTTCTTCTTCACGTCGTTTTCCTCCTTTCCTGATGTTTTTGCGATGGGGATTTATTTCAACAGATGTCAAAAACATCGTTTCTCTCATCTGTTGGAATCAAAAGAGATTAGTTGAAAGCAGCCCAAGCAGCTTCTGCGTTGGCAAAGCCGTCCGCCTGAATGGCGTAAGCGTTGACGGTGATGGTCATGCCCTCGATGGTTGCAAGCTGCTCGTTCGTGATGGAGCCGGGGACGGTGATGGAATCGAACAGAGCGTCCAGAGCGACATCAGCAGTGGGAGCGCCAACAGTCTCTTTGTACCAGAACTCGTAGGTACGGGTGTCTGCGGTCGCATCCTTGGTGTTGTCCTTGTAAATCCAGTTGGTAGAATCATAGCCGTCGAAGATGCTGGTCAGGTCTGCACCGGTGGGAGCGAAGATAGCATCCAGAGCACTGGCCTTGGAGAAGGTGACAGTCATCTTGATATAGCTGGCTTCACTGCCGTTCAGCACAGTGACCATGGGGTCTTTGTTGTAGGTGTGACCCGGCAGCAGCTTGTAGCTGTTGGCCTTGACACGCGCAGCGCCCTCAACCAGAGAGCCGTCAGTATTCGCCTTGGCTTCGTCCAGTTTGATTGCTACGGAGCCGACGCTGAATGTGTTGACGACTTCATCGTTGGAAGTCAGAAACGCCATGGTTCCCAGCACAGAGGCGGTAACAAGCAATACCGCACAGAGGGTCAGGAGCAGAGCCTTGCTTTTCGTTTTCATCACGAAAACCTCCTAAAAATTTGTTATATAGGGAGCCTTGCGGCATTGCCCTTGAATAAATGTGAAGCGCTTACTGCGCGTCCCGTTCTGCTTCCCGCTTTATCAGCTCCTGCCAGAGCGCATCGGCGGCAGCTTTGTCAAAGCGGCCTGCCTCGACGGTCTGACGAATGGCCTCCACCTCGTCGTCCGTGAGCAGGTTGTCGGTTTTCCGGCGAATCTCGTCGGTCAGGCTTTCATCGGCGGGTTCTTCCAGGGTGACATCGACCGCAGCGGCCTTGTGCGCCGCGGCATGAGCGTCTTTCTTGTGCCGGGAAGACTTTTTCTTTTTGCTCTTGTCCTTGTCTTTGTCCTCCGCAAAAATGTCGGGGATGAATACAAGCAACAGAAGGACAGCACCGGCAGAGATGGCGATGTACATTCCGGGCGGGTGCTGGATGTAATCTGCAACATAGCCGAGATACGGGATGGAGAAGATCGGCGTGCCGATCACATTTTTATAATGTACGAGGGAACCATCCTCGGCCTCGTTGGCGTCGCCCTTGGTGCGGAAGCGGATCACGGTGGGGTCTTCCTCGTCCGGGACAATACCCACAACGCGGTGCGTGGCCACGGTATTCTCGTCCAGCATGAACGTGATGGGCTGTCCTTCTTTTATGGTGTATGGGTCTACCTTTTTTACATAGATCAGCGAACCGGTGTGATAGGTCGGCTCCATGGAACCGGACAGCACAGTGAACACTTGCAGCCCGACGATCCGTGCACCAACAAGGAGCAGCGCCAGAATCACCACCAGTGCAACCAGGATGCTGCTGATCACATTCCAGATTTTCTTGAGCGAGTTATTCATAAAGCTTCTTACTTATCCTCTTCCTCTAAAACTTCAGCTCTGACGTTCGGCACGACAAAGCTATAAATCTGTTCAAATGCCCATGTGGTCGTTTCTTCACTGTTTTCCAGCTCACCGCCCAAGACTCTGGAGGCGAAGAACAGCATTGTGGAGAATATCTGATGAATGAGCATGTCCATGTTTGTCCCCGGCTTGAAGGACTTGCTCGCCTTCTCAATCAGCGGCTTAAAACATGCAAGATGCGTTTCGTATGCATGAGCACGGCAGCTTGCGGAATAATAGTACCGAATGTAGAAGATACAATCGGCTGGCTCATTCAGGATGAAGTCCCAGCTTCTCTTCCAGAGGATATAGGCCCGCTCTTTCCACGAGAGTCCCGGTATATGCATAACGGGAAGCGTCTTTTGCAGCAGCTCGGCGAACCTTACATCTTCCATGTGGAGTGCGGCGCTGAGCAGGTCGTCTTTTCCGGAGAAGCACTTATAAATGTATGCCTCGTTCAGTTTCGCTTCGGCTGCAATGGCCTTGGTGGTGGTTTTCTCCATGCCATCCCGCGCCACAACACGAACCGCGCTTTCAATGAATACCTGACGCATCTCCTGCAACTCCATTGTGCACCTCTTTCTGGGAAATAAGCAGGCACTTATCCTGCCGGGGAAAAGAAAGCAGAGCATCAGCACGCGCCGATTGATCTGCTGGTTTTGGCGAAAAACCATCGTGGAGTTCATCACTCGACGGATAGACGGGAATTCAATCCGCGATCAGAAACTTCACGTCAAACCTCCTTCATATCAAAAAAGCCTTGGGATTCGGTGCTTCGTGGAGTTCATCACTCCATCAAATCACTCCATCCAAGGCGGCAAAACGCTGGAATACCTGTGCTTTTTTTCGTGCGCATGACACAAAAGCTTGACTGCGCATTTCAGAACCCTACGGCGTTCAGTTTTTTCATATTATCCCGTTTCAAAATCAGAGAAGAGTGGACATACCGGTCAAGCGTGATGGTCGTGGTCGCGTGTCCCAGCACCTCCGAAAGTGACTTGATCTCAAACCCGACTTCGACGGCACGCGTCGCAAACGTGTGACGAAGCGTGTGGAAATGAACGCCCTCCAGGCCACATTCACGGGTATATTTCTCCATTCTGTACTGCAAAGCACGCGGCTCCATATAATTCTCTGTGCCGGTCAAAACATAAGCGGCTGAACTGTGGGGATTCATCTTCCCGCAAAGCTCAGCCGTGTAGTCTGTTATGGGAATCGTCCTGATGGAAGTATCGCTTTTGGGTGTACCGATCACGATCCTTGTCCGTGTGCTGCCGACGGCGTTGGTATCGCGCAGCCGCTGTAGCGTGGCGTCGATGCGGATCGTCTGTTCTTTTAAGGATATATTGCCCCATTGCAGCGCACAAAGCTCTCCAATCCGAACGCCTGTGAACAGCGTCAGCAGCACGCCAAACTTGCAGGTATCCATATCATCCAGCAGGTAGGAAACGAAGCGCGTCTGCTCATCGCGGGACAGCACCCGCATTTCCTTTTTCCCCGCCTTTGGATAATTGATCTCGATTGCCGGGAATCCTCCGGTGAAAAATGTCGCGGTGTATTTCAGGATGCCGTGCAGCACGACAAGCACATCATGCACGGTCTTTGGGGCCAGCTCATCCTCGAAAAGCAACTCCTCGGTGAAGTCGTCGATCAGACCAGTCGTCATGCCCATGGGGAAACAGCCGCCGAGCTTCGGCTTAATGTGTTTCCGCAAAGCGGTATCATATTTAATATAGGTAGACTCCTTCACTTTGGGCTTTCGCATACGCAGCCATTCGTCACAGTAGAACGAAAAACGATGCCGGGAGTTTGTGCTGGGAATTGACTTTCCGTTGACCAGCGCCGCTTTGCACTTGGTTACTTTTTCCTTGGCTTCCCGGTAGGTCTTGCCATAGCAGAAGCCATACTTGATTTTGCCGGAAAGCTCGTAGCCTTTGATATAGCGTGCTTCCCATCTGCCGTCCTTGCGTTTGAAAATATTTTCGCCTTTTGCCATCTTGAGAACCTCCTAATTTCTTGAAAACGTTGTGGCAACTCACATTTTACCAACAGCACCAAGCTGGTTCAGACTGCGTATTTGACTGCGATAAACCGTCAGTCGAACGTGTCCGCAGCAGAAAACGGGCACATATTTGCAGGTTCACATCCACACCCCGATTTCTTTTTTCAAAAACTGCCTCAAATTCACCTCTCCCTATTGATTTTTACCGAGCTTAGTGCTATAATCTGGTATGAATATTATAGGGCGTAAGGGTCATGGAGTGATGAACTCCACGAAATAAGAAGCCACGTTTGAGACGTTACACTTGGCAAGCAATGCCTGCGTTTATACAAACTTGACGAACAGGGAGATTTCCGTCACCGGAAATCTCCCTGCTGCTTGTTGGGGAAAATCTCCCCAACCCCCTGATTGATCGAACGGTTCCCGTTCGGCTGCGCCCTGCGTTGCAGTGCTATTTTCCCTGTTGATGCTCTCTTGCCTGCCGCTGTTCCTCTGCACCCTGCCGCAGAAGCATCTCGGCGTTGGCCTTATAAATCTGGAGCCGCTTCGCTTCGTCACGAGCCTTGGAAAGCTCTGCATAATCGAGCTTCTTCTGCACGAGCAGATCGGAATATTCCGCTTGCAGTCTCTTGACGGTGGCAGCTTTTTCAGCGCCAGATCGTCAAACACCTTCTTCGCTGCCTTGTGGATGAGGATGTCGCTCTCGTGCGCATAGTAATATTATCTGGAATACCCGGCCTTGCGATAAGCGGTGTAGATATTTCTGGTTTTGGCATAGTTGATGATGTGCGTTTTCAACACGGCGATCTCCGCCATGCGGCTCTCTGCCGCCTTTATTTTTGCCGTCAGTTCCTTCGTCCTGCTGCTTGCAGCATCCGCATAATCGGCCAGCGCATCAAAAGCCGCGAAGTCATGCTTCTGGATGAACAGCAGCGTTTCAGCCATCATACCCATCAAGATAGGAATCGTCAATGTTGTCGAGAATGTCCCGTTTGTAATCTGCCCAATATGCTCTTGCAAGTTGGGCGGCTGCTGACTCCATCTGCTCGACAATGCCGTTGCTGCCGGACACACCGTAGCTCCGCTCCAGCGCAGCGGCAACGACGTCCTCATGCTCTGCGCGGAACTGCCAGAGGTGCATGGGGCGCGAGTGTTCCCGTTCGCCGGTGTCGGCCACGTCAAAGACGTATCGCAGCTGCGGCTTCTGGCCGCTTGTGTCTATAAGGGCAATGCCGGTGGAGCCGCGCCGGACAAAGCGCCCCATCTTTTTGTTCCAAAAGTCGTACTCGGCGCAGGCGGTCGCGTCCGGCCGCTGAGCGTGGATCATGATCTGCTCGTTGTACGGATACTTATAGAGCCGCGCCGCTGTGCGCAAGAACGGCGCCCAGCTTTTGTAGCTGCTGGTAAGCTGCCGCTCCGCGGTGTCTGCCATCTGCCTGTATTCCTGATATTTACTCGGCATAGGGCTGCCTCCTTCGGGTAAAAATTTAGAGCACCCGGAATTGGGTGCTCTATGTAAAGGAGCGGTATCTATTAAGTTGACTTTCTATTTCCCAAAATTGAATTTTTTCGATTTTGGGAAATAGAATATCCAAGCATATCCGCCAGACAAAAGTATGAGCGCAAGACCACTCACCAATGAATCTGACAGAAAAATGCCCGCCTGTTGTGACAAGCGGGCATTGTGCCATTGGTATTACATTTTTCCGTTTTGTCCGTCTGCCTCCGCCTTTCCAAGCAGGTACAGAAATGCGATGGCAGGCACTCGCAAAATCGGCACATGGGTTTCGTGCTTTGCAATGCCGAAATCATCCAACTGTTTCGTGATGAGAAATGCGCTTGTGACCTTTGCACTTTCATCCTTGCAGAGTTCGACGATGGCGTCCGTAGCAGGTATATGGGAGTTGTTGCGGTATTTTACCTCACAGAGAATCTTTTCACGGGGCAGCTCAATGACCACATCGACCTCTTTCTGATTATCCTTTGCCTTTCTGAAGTAGCCGAGCTGCGCCGTGCTGCCCTGATAGAAGGATACGATATGCTTATATACCGTCGTTTCCACCATCGCCCCAAGCTCTCGCTCATCCGAAAGAACGTCGTCTATCATTAGAACGGCGTTGCGTATGGCGGCGTCGGCAATGTATATCTTCGGCTTGCCCTTCAAAGCACCCTTGCCGCCCACATCCATCGGCTTCGACAGATAAATCAGGTTAGACATTTCAAGCGCCTCGATATAGCTGTCTATTGTAGCGGCAGAGGTATTTTCCAATTCCTTTGCCGCCGTGGTAACGCTGAAAATTTCCGTTGAGTTCATACAAAGATACAAAAACAGTTTTTCCATCAGAAGCGGGCTTCGGATATTAAAAAGTGTCAGAACATCACGCTTGATAACCTTATCCACCACATCTTCCCGCAGCATCCGCTGTGCATACATATCATCGTCGGATAATACAAGCTCAGGAAAGCCACCGATCATAAGGTAACGGTTGAAATGCACTTCCAGCGGCGCAAAGCGATCCATTAAATCGCCCAACTCCGCTTTACTCATTTTTACGAGCCTTGTGAGCCGCAAATTGTCCGGGAGAATCGGCTCTTCAATTTGCAGCAGACGACAATACTCATAAAACGACATGGTGGGTATCTTCAGGATGCTCCATCGCCCCGTCCCGCTGTCGGTCGAGCCTTTTTCCAATATCGGGCTGGCCGAGCCGGTCGCTGTAAGCCGTATGTCCTTCCTGCTGTCGTAGATGACCTTCATCCAGAGTTCCCAATGCTCGGTATATTGAATTTCATCGAGAAAAATATATCTTGTTCCCTCGATGGGATAAAGGGACTCATAGATAGAAAGGACTGTCTCCACATTGACGAGCTTTACAATCGGATTGTCGAAGGATACATACAGGATATTTTTGGGGTTTACGCCCTCGTCGATCAGGCTGTTCATCATCTGATACATGATCGTCGTCTTGCCGACACGCCTTGCACCGGATAAAACGGCAAACCGCCGAATCGTTTTGTGCGAAATCATTCTCAATGCTTCGTAATAGGCAAGCCTTTTCTGCGGCTTGTTTTCCTCTTTGATTGCCAGCGGATTGCGCCACCAGGGATTATACTGCCGCAGCACCTTGATGACCTGCTCATCGCTTACGATTGCCATACAAACACCTCCGTACAGGTAGCATTTCCACGGAGTTGTATCTTCATACCAGCGAAACTCCGTGGGAGTTATGCAAGTATATTATAACAACGGTCAAGTACGAACGCAAGGGGATTTTGAAAGATGCGAAAAAATGTCCAATATTTTGCTGCCTGAATCCTTGCATTTTCCTTTAGGTTCGCTGCAACACCGATAGAGCCAGCAGAGAGACGGCTCCGAATGGAACCGTCTCTCTGCATTTGCTGTTCAGTCAAAGTCCGGCACTAGCTCCAGCTCCGCAAACTGCTCATCGGTGATGCGGCCCAGCTTGCGAAGAGCACTGTCGGTCAGCTCCCGCAGTTCGGTTTCGTTAGGCTCCAGATGCTTGCGCATGTAGGTCAGCGCCTGCATCAGACCGGCGCGGGTGCCGGTATTGTAGATGCACATCAGGTTGATCTCGTCAAATGTAAAGTTGCTCATGTCACAGCTCCCTTTCCGCGCTCCGTTTCGGGGCGCTCTTCACAGATTTGGTGTCGGCTACGGGCAATGCTTTCAGCTTCGCAAGGATGGAGGGCTTTTCACCGGATTTTTCTCTGCGCACCGGCTGCTGGGCACGGCGATTTTCCTCGTCTTCACGCTGAACGGCCTGTGCCAGCTCCAGAAGAGAAATGGGCGTGCCGGTCTTGGACTGTTCCTCCAGCTCCGCGACTGTTTTGCGCGGGCCATTGTTGATGATACCGTCGATCATACCGTAATCATCCTCCATGGCCATCTCCGCGTTTTTTAGATAGTTTTCCGGCTTGAGAAAGCCCGGCAGCTCCTTGAAGCCCCAGGAATCGACGTAATGACAGGATACCACACCGTTCTGCTTCAGCGCCACAATGTCGCTGACGGATAGGCTGTGACCGCAAAAATTCTCTGGGCGGCGAATGTTGAAGGTCTCATACAGCTCGTTCAATTTATCCTGCGTATCGCCCCTGCGGTCAAGGCTTCCTGCGTAGACGGCGGCGTAATTCTCCCTTCGGGCGGAAAGCCCTTTCTTCTCCAGATACTCGGAGTTCATATAGCGGAGCCGCGCCGTGTCATCATTATCCCGAAGCTGATAGATAGCAAAGCTGTCGCCGGGGTTATCAAGGAACGCTTTCTCGTAGTCCTGCGGCGCGAAGCGGTCTTTGACCGTCTCCCATTCGGAAGCTTCCACGCCGAAAATGCCGTCAAAGCTGCGGATTTCATCGGCATCAAACGCCATGGCCTCGGTGTTGTCCGTGTGGAGCATATACACGGTCACATCACGCTCCGCGAGTTCCAGCGCACGCTCCTTTGTCAGCGGCAGCATATTGGCATCTGTGTAGCCGTAGGCGTTCATGCTCTCCACGGAGATAGCGGGGTCAGGAACGCAGCCGTTATCCGGTGCGCTGACCAGTTCTGGCTCCTGTACCGTGATCTCCTGCACAGGTTCGGCAGCAATACTTTTCGGCACCTTATCCAGCCCACGCTCCTTCATCAGCGCCTTATAGTTCCGGTCGATATCCGTAATCAGGCCGGATGCTGTGCGGTTGATGGTTTCCAGCGATGCTTTCAGCTCCGGCAGCTCCTTGCCCTTTGACTAGGTGGCGATATACCCAAAGCTGTTCTCGCCGGTCTCAATGCCGAAATAGGCGCAGACGGCGTAGGAAATGCTCTCAGCCTGTACTTCCTCGGTGTTGCGGGAGATTTTCGCCTTTTCAGGAAACTGTTCGTGAAGAAATCCTTTCAAGGTCTGCTCACCGCCTAAGAAATTCAGGCCGTCCTCGCCCAACGGAAGATACCCTGCATCCGTCAGGTCAATGGGCGTCGCTGTAATGACGGTTGCTGCATGATTGACGACAACGTGCTCCTGAATGGTCACGGGCAGTCCCGGATCATCGTCTGAACCGTGCAGGTCATATGCATACAGACCTTCAGGCAGCTTCTCTCTGTCAACGCGGCCATTGGAATACAGGGCAGGCTCTTCAAACAGCTCGATTACCTGATATTTCTCGCCAACGTCGTCCCTCCCATGCAGAAGGGAATGCGCGATCTCGTGGATCGCCGCGCATACCGTCTGCACCTCACTCATGCCGGTGCGGACGGCAATGCGTCGGTTCTCATCATCGTAATAGCCGTCCATGCCGGTCATATTCTCCAGGAAGACCGGCACCGGCGCACTGCGCTTCACAGCCTCCATGAAGACCTCATAATTCTGCACATTGCCGGTAAGATCGGCAGCAAGCTGCGGCAGGGGCTTGCCCTCTGTCTGGCTCACATGAAAAACCGTGACCGGTTTGTACATTGGAATCCTGATCTCTTTTTCTTCCATGATGGCCTTACCGTCCGCATCCAGCATGGGGGGCTTGGTATCCGGGTCGAGCTTTGCTTCTTCGATTTTCTTCTTGTACGGCGTCGGGGCAATGATCTTGATACCTTTTTCGCCTTTGAGCACATTGCGGCCGAACTGATCTCGCCACTTGTTGAAACCGGCAACAACGGTGGCGTCCGGCTTCTGCATATAGATGAGCATCGTGTTGTTGACACTGTACTTGTGGAACCGGCTCATGGTGCGAAGATACTGCCGGTATTTATCACTCTGAAACAGCTCCTGAATCTCTTTTTCGATGCTGTCGGTGATCTCTTTGAGTCTGTCCTTATTGGACTGCTTTTCTGCCATATACGCTCCTTTCCGGGGTTCATATCCCTGCATATGGTCAGCCCCTGCGGGGATGTGGAAATCCTCGCAGGGGCATAAGGTTTATTTGGATTTTGGGACGGTACCCCTGACCGGAGGCTTGTATCCGGCCTGTTTTGCACGCTCACTGGCGGCACGGCGGCGCTCTTCACTGTACGGCTCCCGGATAGAGATGCAATTTTTCGGTACAATGAAGCAGGCAGAACCGGAGCGTCCCTTGTTATCCGGATAGATTTTATCCGGCTGACGTCGATGCAGCTCCTTGAGCCGCGCCTTGAGCTTTTTATCGAAGGTGTAAATGCTGGCGGTGTCGTCCGCATCCGAGAAGAGGATGATAGTCTCGCGTTCCGAAGGTTCCAGCCTCATCGCCCTGCCTCCAGCATGGAAGCGGCAAACCGATGGCAGATTCTGTGAAAAAGGCGGCTGGCCGACGAGGCAAGGGTCATTTCAAAGGCAGTCGCAATCTCCAGATATTTGCACACTTTCGTGGGCACAAATCCTTTATGGGGATCGAAGCCCAGACGCATACCCAAAACCGTCCGATCCCGATATCCCAGCTTCTCAAAGACAGACATGACGGTTTCGCACAGGTTGTCGATGGTGTCGCAATATGCGCTGAAAGCAGGAGAGTTCTCGCCCTGCATGGTAAGAATTGCCGACAGGATCAGGTGCGCCGCACGCATTTTATGAATACTGTTTTCCATTTGTTTTCCCTCTTTCAAATTCCAGCCGGTAGGCCGTCTTCGTGCCATCGTCCTCCAGAACGATATAAGCGTCGTAGGTCTTGCCGGTTTTCTCGGAGAAGATGCCGCTGGCATAGGTTTTTCCGTCTTTCAACAGCGTCTCTGCCATCTTCTTTGTCAGATTGATTTTCTTCGCGGCAAGAAAACGGTTATCGCGCCAAAGGCCAAAATGGCAGTCATTCCGCTCACAGAAATAGCCCTTTTTGCTCTCTGTAACATCACTGCCGCAGCGCGGGCATTTTCCGACGACCGCTCTTCCGGACGGAAACAGCACATCGGCTCCCAACACCGTTTTATAGGTCTTGACCAGCTCGCAGACCATACCGCGGATGCCCTGCATAAAGGTTTCCGGGGATTCTTCGCCGCGCTCTATCTCCTTGATCCGGTGTTCCCACTCAGCGGTCATCAGGGGCGATTGAAGCTGTTCCGGCAGCACGGTAATCAGGGAAATACCGGCGTGAGTCGGGATCAGGCTCGCCGTCTTCTTGCTCTTTTTGCGCTCCACAAAGCCGGTGGCCACCAGCTTTTCCAGAATGGCCGCGCGGGTGGCAGGCGTCCCAAGCCCTTTGCGTTCAGCATCTTCGGGCATTTCTTTCGCACCGGCGACCTCCATTGCAGAAAGCAGCGTATCCTCGGTATAGTGTTTGGGCGGCGTGGTCTTGCCCTCCTTTGACGGCAGCAGAATAAACCGTAAAGGTCTGTCCTTCGTCCACAGGCGGCAGCGCCTTTGCCGCATCCGAAGATTCACTTTCACCCTTGCCGGAGTAATACGCTTCCATCAGCGCCCGCCAGCCGGGATTCATGACCGTGCGGCCTTTCGCGCTGAAGCTGTGCCCGGCACATTCCAGCGTTACCGCCGTTTCCGTGTATTCATAGGACTGCGCGACGGCGCAGAGCAAACGCAGGGCGACCAATTCCAGCACGGCACGCTCTCCGGCAGGCAGGCCGGTGAGCGCAGCTTCTTTGAAATTGGCGGTGGGAATGACCGCATGGTGATCGGAGACCTTTTTATCATTGATGACCTGCGTAGCGTTCACACGAATTGGGACGCCCTCCACCTTCGGCATAGCCGCAGCCACATTGCTTACGAGTGCAAGCAAGCCGTCTGCCATTTCCGAGGTCAGATACCGGCTGTCGGTGCGAGGATAGGTGCAGAGCTTCTTTTCATAAAGGCTCTGGAGGTAGTCCAGCGTCTGCTGGGCGGTGAAGCCAAGAATCCGGTTGGCGTCGCGCTGCAAGGTGATGAGGTCGTAAAGGGCAGGCGGCTTTTCAGCTTTGTCCTTGCGCTCGACCGCCTTTACCACTGCCATCTGACTGCCGCAGGCTTTCTGCAAGGATTCGGCCTCCGGCTTATTCTTCATGCGTTCGCTGCCAGCATCAAACCCCGGAAGCCCAAGCGTGACTGTATAGAACGGCTCCGGCTTGAAAGCGTCGATTTCCGCTTCCCGCTGCACGATCAACGCCAGCGTGGGAGACACCACACGCCCAACATTCAGCGTGCGGTGATAGAGAACGGAGAAAAGCCGTG
>ENA-OUQC01000625-OUQC01000625.1-human-gut-metagenome-genome-assembly--contig:-NODE-625-length-24065-cov-4.007955_pt1 | contig 24065 bp, 20 predicted proteins | sample MGYA00237942_ERZ548815 | MGnify/ENA primary metagenome ERZ548815 (study PRJEB26490, sample SAMN05194722) | human gut metagenome | biome: terrestrial biome; feature: human-associated habitat; material... | reverse complement strand
CCCCCGCAGAGTAAATGGCACAGCCTGATACGGGAAGCCCCGTATCAGACTGTGTTTTTTTCATATATTTGTTATGAGTTTTGTTAACGCAGTCAGTTCGCTGCCACCGCCTCGACGGTTTCGGCAATGCGCGCTGCGCCATTCTTTGCAAGGCCGGCGGCCTGCGCGTGCAGCATTCTCTCCGCCGCTGCAGCGTCAAATATAAGCCTGTCCGCAAAGCGCGCAGCCTCGTCAACATTCTGCGCAAAGAACGACATGCCGTGCGCGGCAAAGAACTCCGCGTTCAAGGTCTCCACGCCTGGGATAGCCATCGTGTGCACCAGCGGAACGCCAAGCACAGCCGCTTCGGAGCTGGATATTCCGCCCGCCTTTGAAAGCAGCACGTCGGCGGCGCGCATATATTCGGCGACCTTGTCCGTAAACGGTATTGCCGTCACCCCGGCGCCGTGGTATTTTTCATCGAGCATTTCCCTCAGCTCCTCATTCCGGCCGGGGAGCACGCACAGCAGCGCGTTCTCGTCCGGCACGCGCCGAATCGCGTCGCAGAGGGAGACCGCGTCGCCGCAGCCGATGCCGCCTGTCATGATGAGGTATATCCTTTTATCCATCGGCAGACCGAGAATATCGCGCGCCGTGGCCTTATCAAGCTTCGTTTTGAACCTCTCCGCGACGGGCATACCGCTGACAATAAGCTTATCTTTGGGCATACCAGCCTGCACGCACAGGTCAAAGACTTCCTCATGCGGCAGGAAATACCCGTCAAGCTCAGTCTCCGCAAGGAACGGGATGCATGTATAGTCCGACAACACGCCGTAGCATTTCACCGTGCACTTTTCATGCCGGCGCAGGAATGTGAGCGTCTCCATCGGGAAAAGGTGCGAGCACACGACCGCATCATAGCCGCGCTGAATTATAAACTCGTTTAGCTGTCGCGCATGACGTATGTTGGCAAGATACACAGGCGAAGTGACCCCCGTTGCGCTGTACATCGCGCCCGCGTGGTACATCATGCCGAAAAGCTCCGGCGTTTTGGACGATATTCTGTTGAGGACCTTATCAAAGCTCAGCGGCCCCGGCTCACCGAACATGTGCAGCATGTCAAGGAACTCCGTTTCGTGTCCTCTCGCCTCCAGCGCTTCCTTTACAGCAAGCGCGCAATGATTGTGTCCTTCTCCGGTGCTGCAGCTCAAAAGCAAAACTTTCATGTGTGGCCCTCTCCTGTCGCATCATTCATAATAATATATAGTATTTTATTAGAATATCTTTTGCCTGTCAACGCAAAAAAGATGCTGTAGTTACATATTATCTTTTTACTCTCCATGAAAAATTTACATCTTCAATTTCGGAATATCTCCATTTGATATGCAAAAGATAAGCTCGGGCAAACGACCCGAATAGAGAAAAAGGAGATGTAAACTATGTCTACCAATTCCAGTAATCATCTTGTAAACCCCGCTGCACGTGAGGCAATGGATAAGTTCAAGATGGAGGCCGCTTCTGAAGTCGGCGTTAACCTGAAGAACGGTTACAACGGCGACCTCACAAGCCGCCAGGCTGGTTCCGTCGGCGGCCAGATGGTCAAGAAAATGATCGAGGCCTACGAGAACGGCATGAAGTAATTTCGCAAGACCCATAAAAATTCAGGAGAGCATATGCCCTCCTGAATTTTTTATTATTTATTTGCATTTGGTTCAAATCGAATATCAATTATCCCCAAGTTTGACGCAGACTTATTCGATCGTCACAGATGTGCCGGAGGAGAGCTTCTTCTGCTCTGCCTTCGGGAGAGTGATGGTCAGGATGCCTGATTCATACTTCGCCTTGACATCCTCGGGCTTAACATCGCCCACGTAGAAGCTGCGCGAGCATGTACCGGCGTAGCGTTCCTGACGGATGACGCGGCTGCTCTTGTCGCTTTCGTCCTTATCGAGACCCTTCGCGGCGCTGATGCTGAGATAGCCGTCCTTGACGTCGATGCTGACTTCGTCCTTCTTGAAGCCCGGCAGATCCACGATAAGCTCATAGGCGTCGTCCTTCTCGCGGATATCGGTCTTCATCATATTGCGGGCGTGCTTGCCATACAGCGGGTCGCGGCCGCCGAAGAAGCTTTTATCAAAGGAACCGTCAAAGAAATCATCAAACATATTTTCACCAAAGATGCTGGGTAACATAGTGCAGACCTCCAATTTATATAAGACTTGAGTTTATATATTTTCGTCCGAGGTGATAATCCCGCCTCCGGCTGTGCCATATGCGTCATGCACAAGCTGCTGCCGGAACCGGCGCCGGAGCTTTATCTCAAAGCTCCTTTTATCTTTCCCCTTGAACAATTATGATTATAGCCATATGTGCTTGAAATTTCACTGATCCGGGAGTATAATCTTTCAAAATACAGTTGTGCTGCCAGCACAATGTTTGATAACAAGGAGCCGACATGGATATCTCCACCCTGCTTGAAAACTTTCTTTCATACGATGACGCCGCCACCATAACCGAGGACGTCAGTGCGATACTGTCATGCCCGGTGCTGGTCGTGAACAGCGCCTTCAAGGTCGCGGCCTGCGCATACCCGCCCGGCTTTGACGACGCCCTGTTTCTGGGCACGGTGCACCGGCACGAAATGAGCTATGAATTTGTTTCGCTCATGCACAGTATGCCCGGCGCGGAAACGGGCTGCGTTTATATGAATGTGCCCGGTTCGCCGTATCTCCGCCGGTTTTCCGAGCTTAGGCACAGGGGCGTGCTTCTCGGGTATCTGATATGCGTAGACACCGCGGGAGATCTGCGCGAGAGGCCGGACGGCGACTACAGGCTGATAGAGGCCGTGCTCTCAAAGCAGCTTATATTTGAATACCACCGCAGCCAGATATGCACAAACGACGCGGAGAGCGTGCTTGCAAACCTGCTTGCCGGGGCGTATGAGAACGAAGCCGCCTTTCAGATACAGGCCTCGGCGACGTTTCTTTCCGGGCTTGACGGCGGGCGGATAGCGCTTGTGACGATGGACGGCGGGCGCGACTTATCGGCGCAGAGCGCGCCGGTAGAGGATGTGCTGGCCCGCAGGTTCTATGCGTCGCACCCGCTGGTGCACGACGAGTGCATCATACTTTTCCTGAACGATTCGCACGACCTGCGGCTGTTCGACGCGCTGGCAGAGAGCTATGAGCTGCATGTGGTGATATCAGACCCATACGAAAGGCTTTTCCTCCTGCCGCGCACATATGAAAACGCGCGGCGCGTGCTCGACCGGGCAAAGCACGGCAGCCGCCGCGTGGTGCGGGCTGAGGCATACCACGGCGCGCTGATAATGGAGCGGCTGGAGGACTGCGGCGCGCTTATGCAGAGCGGCGTTGCGGCCGCGGCGGAGCATGACCGGCAGCACGGCACGGAGTACTGCCTGACGCTGTTCACCTACATTCTGTGCCACCATTCGCTTCAGGATACCTGCGAAAGCCTCTCGCTGCACAGAAACACCGTGCTGTACCGCATAAACCGGCTGAAAACCGATTTCGGCCTCGACCCGGACAGCGCGGCGGAGCGCTTCAACATCTTCATATCCGCCGCGATGGCCGTTTACGCGCAGGACGCCGGGCGGTTTGTGGAGACTCAGTCACCGGACAACATATGAGAAACAGGCGCTGAGCGCAGTCCACGACCGCGCCCAGCGCCTATGTTATCTATTTGCCTTATTTATCCCTGATCAGAATTCCATCATAACCTTTAGCACAGGTTCAGGCCGTTTGTCCGCCATGTCTATGGCTTCTTTGAACTTCTCTATCGGATAACGCTGCGTGACAAAATGGCTCAGATCCATGCGGCCATCCGCGATCGCATCACAGATAAGCTCAAAATCCTCATGCTGATACATATTGTACGCCTTGAAATCCAGTTCGTGCTGCTGATGCAGCATATAGGGGAAGCCTATGCCGTCATCCATAAGGGCGTGCTGGATAAGCTGTCCGCCGCGGCGGGTTATCTCCGCCGCCTGACGGATAGTCGGTTCATCACCGAATGCGAGGAAGGTCATATCCACGCCCTCGCCGCCGGTCAGCTCCATGATCTTTGCACGCAGATCCTCCTTGCGGCTGTTGACCGTGTGCGTGCAGCCCATTTCCCGCGCTTTTTCAAGGTTGAAGTCCGAAATATCGGCCATAACGATGAGCCGGGGATTATAGAGCTTCGCGCACAGTAGATCCCCCATACCTATCGGCCCTGCGCCGATGATGGCAATGGTCGAGCGCGGAGTGATGCCGGAATTGCGCACAGCATACATTCCGTTTGCCACAGGCTCTATCAGCGCGCCCTCCTCATAGGAAAGGCTGCCGGCAAGGCGGACGACTGTTTTTTCCGGAGTGACTATGTATTCGCCCAGACCGCCGCTCCAGCCGCCGGAACCCAGCACCTTCTTATCGGGGCAGATGTTATAAAGGCCATGCCTGCAATACCAGCACTCGCCGCAGCCATAGTGCGGCTCGACCACGACCCTGTCGCCGGGCGCGAAGTCCGTCACGCCCGCGCCGACCTCCACCACGTCACCGGCGACCTCGTGGCCGGAGACTATGGGCGGGATGCGGAAGGGGTGCTTGCCATGAAAAGCATGGATCTCCGAGCCGCATATGCCGCAGCAGCGGATCCGGATCTTCACGTCGTCCGGCCTTTCTATCTGGGGTTCAGGCATATCATCGCGGAATTCCGCAATGCCTACTGCTTCAAAATATCCAGCTCTCAATGCTGCTCTCCTCCGTGTAATATGTTTAGATACAGAACGGGTATTATTTCGCCCAAGCTCTGTTATACATTATTCTGCCGTTCACCAGCGTCATTCTGACATCTGATGTGGCCTTGATATTCTCAAGCGGGCTGCTGCCAAGGACGGTTATATCCGCCTGATAGCCGGGAAGTATGCGGCCTATCCTATCCTCGCGGCCGGTCACGCGCGCCGCCACAGACGTCGCCGCGCGAAGCGCTTCCACATTGCTCATCCCGATCGCGACGAGGTTTTCAAACTCCAGCGCATTCGTGCCGATATGATTGCCAAGCGTGCCGCAGTCCGTGGAAAAGGCCATGGTCACACCGGCCTTATAGGCGCGGCGCGCGCTTTCCCAATGCACCTGCGCGGTCTTGGCGAGCAGGTCTATAACGGGCTGCGTCTTATTGGCAAGCATCTCCTTGGACGGCGACGGCGAGGGCGAGAGCAGCGTGGGAAGCATTATCTTCCCGCGCTTGAGCATCAGCTCTATCCCCTCATCGTCGATCCCCGTGCCGTGGACGACCACGTCACCACCGGCAGAGAGAAAGTTCTTGATGGACTGCGCGCCGCGGAGATGCGCGTGGACGGGCGTGCCGTAATTATGCGCCTCGTCAATGGCAACCGTTATCTCCTCCACGGTGAAGTCCGTCGCGTTGGAGTTGCGCCCGACCATGCGGATGGGAGGACTGAGCTGCATTTTTACAAAGTCCACGCTCCACCACATGAGGTCGCGTATGGCCTTGCGCATGCCGTAGGGGCCGTAAGGCTCCATGGAAAAGCCAATAAAATGTGCCTTGTTCGTCGTGAGCTGCTTGCCGGATATCAGGTAATTCGGCCCGGGCACAAAGCCCTTCTGGATGGCTTCACGCAGGGCGCAGTCGATGAAATTACGCCCGCCGCCGTCCATGACGGTTGTAAACCCGGCCTCAAGCATCTTGCGGCAGTTGTCAACGCCGAGAAACGCCGCGGCGCTGTCGGCATTGGGGTAAAGCTCCCCTCCCGCCGACATGGTCGAGAGGGTGCGGTTTTTATCCGCAGGGACCTCGTCGAGCAGCATGTGCATATGACAGTCTATAAAGCCAGGGGAAACAAAGGCGCCGTCAAGGTCAATGATGCGCACATCGCCCGTGCAGACGGCCTCGCCGTCGCATATCGCGTCTATCTTTCCATCGGCAATAACAAGGCTTTTGCCGCGAAGCGGCTCCTCATTGACGCCGTCAAATATGACGGCGTTTTTAAGGATCAGAACATCTTGCATAGTTATTTTTCCTCCTTCATTACACCGGCTGCACTATGTCAGGCTCGGCAGGAAGGTGATGATCTCGGGCACGAACGCGAACAGGAACAACGCCGCGAACCCGACGATTATGAACGGCCAAACGCCCTTCACGACCTTGACATACGGCGTATTCGTCGTTGACACCGCGGTGAACAGGTTGACGCCGAAGGGCGGCGTGATAAACCCGATGACGAGCACGATGCAGAACAGCACGCCGAGGTGTAGCGGGTCGCAGCCAAGCTGGATGCCGATGGGCGTAAGGATGGGCGCAATGATGACTATTGCGGCCAGAGTCTCCATGAGGGTGCCGACAAGCGCGAGGAACGCGATGAGGACAAGGAGATAGATCGTCTTGTTATGCAGGATAGGCACAAGCGCCTGTGCGACCTTATTGGGGATATTCGCCGTGGCAAGCGCCAGTCCGAACACGCTGGATATACCGATGACAAGGGCTATCGTCGCGGAAGAGACGATGGTGCGCTTGATGATCTCCCAGAACTTTTTGAAATTCATCTCCTTATACGCGATGGACAGCAGGCACGAGTATATAACACATATAGTCGCAGCTTCGGTCGGAGTGAATATACCGCCGTAAATGCCGCCGAGCACCATCACCGGCATGAACAGGACCGGCAGGGCCTTCACAGTGCTTGTGAGGACCTCCTTCGCGGTATAGTGCACGTCGGATTTCTTCACGCCTTCTTTTTTGGCGATGAAATGGTTGAGGATGCAGAAGAGTATTGCGATTATGATGCCGGGGATGACGCCGCCCATGAACATGTCCGGGATGGACACGCCCATTGTGCTGCCGTAGACTATCATCGCCACACTGGGCGGGATTATCGGGCCAAGCGCGCCGCCGGCCGCAAGCATACCGGCCGCGGTGCTCTGCTTATACCCGGCCTTCATGAGAGACGGCCACATGACAGCGCCGATCGCCGCGACCGTCGCCGGGCCGGAGCCCGTCAGCGCCGCAAAAACCGCGCAGCACACTATCGTTATCGCGCCCGCCGCACCGTTGACGCGGCCGAACAGCTTTTCGACCCATTCGACAAGGCGCTTTGAAAGCCCGCCGGATTCCATGATATAACCCGCCAGTGTGAACAGCGGCACGGCAAGCAGCACAAAGCTGTCCATGCCCGTCACGGCCTTCTGTGCAATCGCGTTTATGGAGCGAAGCCCCGTTGCCATGAACATCACGGCAGAGGAAAGAGAGATGCAGAAGAACACCGGAAGCCCGATGGCCATCAGCACAAGTAGACTTACAACAAGTATCGCACCGGCGCTCATATCTCCCCCACCTCCGTTTCTATGGTCTGCTTTTGGGCGTCATGACTGCGTATTTTCTCAAGGGTATCCAGAATGTGCTCTATGGCGTGCATTATCATGCCGAAGCCGCACAGGGGGACCGCAAGGTAAATAAGAGGCTTGGCCAGATGCAGGGTCGGAGTTGACTGGCCCCAGGATACCTTCATCATAGCTATCCCGCCCATGATGAAAATGACGCTCAGCGCAATAACAAAGAGATTGTGCAGACAGAACATCAATTTCTGCGGTACATTCGGCAGCAGATCATACAGCACGGATATAGAGGTGTGCGCCCATTTGCCCACGGCAATGGAACCGCCGAGAAGGCTCATCCATATGAAGCAGTAGCGCGCCAGCTCCTCAGTTCCGATGAGGGATGAATTCATGATATAGCGTGTGAATACCTGTACGAAAGAGGCTGCGATCAAAACGATAAACAGTATGCCCGCTGTGGTCATATACACCGCGTCTATGCCGCCGTTTATCTTGTGGAGCGTTTTATTGAACATTTCTTCTCCTATATCTGGCTAGACTCGTCTTTTCGTATCTATCCTATCCGATTCAGTATTTAATATAGTATGGCAGGCTTACGCGCGGCCAAGCTTTGCAAGCACCATGTCGAGCAGTTCATTGCCGACCTCACCGCGGATCCAATCAACAACGGATGCGGTGGCTTCCTGGAACTCTGCAACGTCGTCAAGATGTTAAGCCGGCGTTAACGCGCGGCAGTATACGGCACAGGCAGCATAGACAAAATGTGAAAAATATGTTAACATAGATATATTCAATATACAGGATACAGGAGCGGGCACATGAAAAAGATAGCGGCACTGCAAAGCCTTCGGGCACTGGCTTTTCTTGAAATATTTCTGGCGCACTGCGGGGTCTCGCCATACATGGGAGCGCTTGGTGTGTCGATATTCATCGTGCTGTCGGGCTTCTGCATGGCGATAAACTACATTCCGCGTATCGACACCATGCCGGAGACTCTGCGCGGGAGCGTGCGCTTCGCCGTGTCGAAGGTGAAAAAGCTGTATCTTCTGCACGTGATAATGACGCTGTGCGCCGTGGCGCTGCGCGGCGTGCCGCAGTCCGTGCCGGATGTGCTGCGGCTGGTGATAAACATTCTGCTGCTGCAAAGCCTGTTCCCAAGCTCCAGCGTTTATTTTGCGTACAACGGCATCGCGTGGTATCTGTCCACGTACATGTTCATCTGCCTTGCCGCGCCCTTCATCCTGCGCCGCATATCCACCGCGAGCGGAAAACGCCTTGCCATATATGCCTCCGTATCGGCGTGCGTAATGCTTATTCCGGCGGCGCTGCTGTCCGCGCTGCGCGTGCCCGTCGGCGACGATTTTGCGAAATGGTTCACCTACATATGCCCGGCCTACAGGCTGCTGGACTTCACGCTCGGCGCGATACTGGGTCAGGTATATCTCACACGCGGCGCGGCAGAGGGCGCGCGGCCGCATCTCATGATGCACGCGGTCATCGCCGCGGGGCTGCTGGCGGCGTGGCTGCTCATCCCGGCCGCAGGCTTTGACGGGTACAGGTACACGCTTGCTTTCCTTCTGGCCTCGATGCTGCTGGTGTTCATCTTCGCCCGCGGCGGCGACAGCGTGCCGGGCTTTCTCGCGGGCGGACTGCTTATCACGCTGGGCGATCTGTCATCCTCGGCTTTTCTTATCCACCAGGTGGTCATACAGGCCTGCCGGATGCTCATGCGCGGGGTTCCCTCGATGCAGGGACGGCTGGGCACAGCGGTGCTTGCCGCTGTCAGTCTGGCCGTGACCCTCTCCGCCGCAAAGCTGTATGAGCTTATGCGCGGCAAGCTGAAAGCCCCTGCCGCCGCGGGCAAGGGCTGAGAATTCAGTATTGGAAATATCATAAGAGCGCCGCATCTGCGGCGCTCTTATAGTTTGTTTTACTTACTTGTTTCTCGCGTTGTCCACGATTATCTGGTTTGCCTTGGTCATGCGGATATGGTGGCGAATGGCATCCTCGCCGACGGCGGATATAACCACCTCGACCGGCATCTGATACTGCGCAGCAAGGTCATACGCCGCGCGCTCAAGCTCCTCCGGCGTGGCCGTGATATTCTCCGCGTCGGCCACAGCGCCGAGAAGAAGGTCCGCACGGCACTGTGCCTCGGCACTGTCACGCTGTTCCTCGCGCCACTGTTCAAGGCTTTTCCCCTCGGTGCAGAGGTAGGCGGCAAACACCTCAGACGCGACCTGCTCCGCCGCAAGCCCGCCGCGGGCGTAGGCGCGCCTCTCCGCCGCGCGCACTATGCTTTCCGCGTCCACGTCCAGAACGCCGTCAAACGCCTGTGTGAACGCGCCGATATCCTGCATCCCCATGCCGATGTAGCTTTCCGCCGCGGCCATGGCCTTTTCCCACAGCTGCGCATCGTCAAGGCCGAGGGAGAGCGTTCCGTTAAGATCGCCGATTATGGCGCGGATGTCCGCAAGCGTGTTGAGCGAAAGGCTTTCAAGAAGCTCAGTCTCCTTTTCGAGCAGGGCGCTGTCTATCTTGCGCTGTATCATAAGCTCGGGCACTGCGGCGCGGATGTTCCTCGCCGCGGCCTGAAGCGCGGCCTCCTCAAAATCCTCACAATGGCCGACATCGACCTCGACTCCCTTGTACTGTCCGAGGATGACATCCGGCGCTATCGCGCCCTCGAAGCGCACATCAATTCCGCCGTCGCCGCATTCGTCCATCGCCGTCACGCGCACATAGATAAGCGCCGGAAGGCCGTTTTCCGCCGTGAAAGCGTCTATCGCGGCCTTTACAGCCCCCTGCGCCGAACCGGCCGCGGCAATATCCGCCGCGGAAATGTTCACCTGCGCGTACACGCTGCCTCTATCTATGCTCGATTCAAGTACTTTCATAAATATCTCCGTTTCAATTTTTAGTTTTTTTCTATTTTATATCAGCATTTGCCCCGCGTCAATCATTGAATTGTGCAATGTGTAAGGCCGCGTATCGGTTGACGAAGCGCGCCGCGCATGATATATTCATAAAAATGATATTCAGAGGTGACACTACATGCCGACAAACGTTCCGTTCTACCCTGCCGATATACTTCTGCCCAAGGAGGGGCATGAAAAGTGGGCCTGCATCGCCTGTGACCAGTTTACCTCGCAGCCGGAGTACTGGCGGCGGGCGTATGAGCTGGCAGGCGTCGCCCCATCCGCGCTGCACGTGATATTCCCGGAGGTCTATCTTGAAGATGGAGACAGTGCAGAGCGCATCAGCGCGATAAACGCGAAGATGGCGGAGTATCTTAAAGGCGGCGTATTTGAGGAATACAAAGACGCGCTTATATACGTGGAAAGGACGCTTGCCGGTGGGCGCGTGCGCCGCGGCATCGTGGGGGCATTCTCGCTGGCGGACTACAGCTATGAGCCGGGGGCAAAGCCGCTCATCCGTCCGACGGAGGGAACGGTCCTGTCGCGCATCCCGCCGCGCGTCGCCATCCGAGAAAAGGCCCCTCTGGAGCTGCCGCACATCATGGTGTTCATGGACGACAGACGCCGTGAGATAATTGAGGGGATAGACCGCGGCGCGTGCACGAAGCTCTATGATTTTGAGCTTATGCTGGGCGGCGGGCACCTGCGCGGTTGGCTGCTGCCGGAAAGCGAACAGCGGCGCGTGCTCTCGGCGCTGGCGCGCCTCGCGGATGAGAGCGGCGAGGACGGCGAACGGCTTCTTTTCGCCGTCGGCGATGGGAACCACTCCCTCGCCACGGCCAAGGCCGCCGCGGGTATCATCGGCACGGAAGCGGCGCAGTACGCGCTGGCAGAGCTTGTCAACATCCACGACGAGGGCGTGGACTTTGAGCCGATATACCGCGTGCTTTTCAATGCGGATGTGTCTGCCGTCACCGCCGCCCTGCATGAAATCTTCCGCGGCAAGGACGGGAAATGCATCGAGTATATATCTGCCGTAAGTTCGGGCAAAATATACACCGATGAACTTGAGACGGGCGCGATACAGGTCTTCATCGACGGGTACATCGCCGCGCATCCGCAGGTGCGCGTGGATTATATTCACGGGGAGGACGCCGTGCGCGCCCTTGCGCAGACGCCCGGCGCTGTCGGCTTTTTATACGGCGGGCTTCGCAGGGATGAGCTTTTCGACTATGTCCGTGAAAACGGCATTCTTCCACGCAAGAGCTTTTCCGTCGGTCAGGCTTGCGACAAGCGCTATTACATGGAGGCGCGCAGGATACGCTGAGCGGCGCGCGTGCGCCGCAGCACCGGAGGGATCATGAAATATAACCGCATATTCAACATATTTGTGCTCATATTCGGCGTGCTGTGCATACTTTACTGGCTGGGCATGGGGCTTGCCGTGCGCTTCGGCCAGTCGCTGCTTTGGCTTTGGCCGGTGGTGGGCGCGCTGTGCATCGCGCAATATACGTTGGTGCGGCACGCGGCGAAAACGGGGCGGCCTCTGCCCTTCCCGCCGCGGCTCATAAAAGCGGCGCACATACTTCTGTGCGTGTTCCTCGCCGTGTTTGCCGCGGGCGAGGCGCTTATATGCACGGGCGCGCACGCGCAGGCCGAGGCCGGGCTTGACTGCGTCATCGTCCTCGGCGCGAAGGTGAACGGCACGAAGCCCAGCGGCGCGCTGGCTCAGCGGATATGGGCGGCGGCAGATTACCTCGCCGCAAATCCGGACACGGTCTGCATCGCTTCCGGCGGGCAGGGCAGCGACGAGGGAATAAGCGAGGCGGAGTGCATCCGGCGCGATCTTATCGCGCTCGGCATCGCGGAGAACAGGATAATACTTGAGGACGAGTCCACCGACACGCTTTCAAACCTGCAAAACAGTTTCGCGCTCCTGCCGCCCGGCACGGAACGCGTCGGCATAGTCACGAATGACTTTCACATTTTCCGCGCCCTTGCGATGGCGCGGCACATATCCGGTCTTGAGTTCTGCGGCGTTCCGGCTGCCTCCACGCCCTACGGTTTCATACACTACGCCATGCGCGAATTTTTTGCCGTGGCGCAGGGGATGGTCAAGGGCGAGCTGAGCCTTTGACGCACAGCCGAGATTGAAATATGCGCGCGGATATGGTAGAATTATAGGAGGCAGGCGTCTTTTGTGTTGCCTGCCCCCTATTTTGCTTTTACAGTATTTCTTGAATGGAGACACAGATGAAAACAGCCGTCAGAAACAGAGCGGGCATTGTTATAGGTGTTGTCGTCATACTTGCGGTGCTTGCCGCCGCGGTATTTTTTGTGACGAAGCTTCTGAACAAAGAGGAGCCTGACCCGCACGAGGGGCAGGTGTATATATATGACGGGTTCGACTGGGTGTGGATGACGCCGCTGGAGGGCGTGCCTGCGAGCACATTCACCGCGGAGATGTTCACCGGGGCCGGAAGCGAAATAAAATACCTCGGCAGCGACTATGAGGTGCTGCGCGGCATAGACGTGTCGGAGCACCAGCTTGACATCGACTGGAACAGCGTCGCGCAGTCGGGCGTGGATTACGCGTACATCCGCGTGGGGCGGCGCGGCTATACCGAAGGCGGGCTTTTCGAGGACCCGTACTTCAAGGCAAACGTTCAGGGGGCGCAGAACGCCGGATTGAAGGTCGGCGTATACATGTTCTCTCAGGCCATCACCGTGCAAGAGGCCATTGAGGAGGCGCGCTTCGTGCTGGAGCGCATAGGCGCGTATAACATCACCCTGCCGGTCGTGTTCGACTGGGAGAAGATCCACGAGGCCGATGCGCGCACGGCGGATATCACCATGGAGGGGCGCACGGACTGCGCTGTTGCCTTCTGCGAGACGGTCAAGAACGCGGGCTACACGCCCTGCGTATATTTCAACCGGAATCTCGGCTACTACGGATACGACCTGACGCGCCTGACGGACTATATGTTCTGGTTTGCCCTGCCGGAGAGCGGCTTTCCCAACTTCTATTACGCCGCCGACATGTGGCAGTACAGCTTCACGGAGACGGTGCCCGGCATAAACGTGGAAACGGATATGAACCTGTGGTTCATTCCCACCGCCGCGCAGGACGGAGAGGACGCGTCCGGGCAGTAAATTTTGTTGCGTTCTTACATGGCTGATGGTATAATATACGCGATTTTTACATGATTTTCATGTTTTGAGGCGGTGGTTATATTGAACGATTTCAACACGCTGAAAAAAGCGGCGCGGAAGAGCGACGCAAACCTTCCCATATACAAGCTCGCCATACTCGGCGACTGTGCCACGCAGCATATCGCCACGGCCATCAAGGGCGAGGCGTTCCTGCGCGGGGTAAATGCGGACATATTCGACGCGGATTATGACCAGATACAGGCGCAAACCATGGACGGCGCGTCGGAGCTATACACCTTCGCCCCTGCGGGCGTGCTTCTGGTGATGTGCACGGAGAAGCTTTACGAGGGCTTTTGCAGCACCCCGGCTGAACAACGCAGTAGCTTTGCGGACGCCGTCATGGCGCGCATCCGCACGTACTGGGAGCTTATTTCCGGCCATATCAACACGCGCATCCTGCAATTCACTTTCGCATATATGAATGACGGCAGCATGGGCAGTTACGCGCTGCGTGAGTGCGCATCCTTTACGTTTCAGCTCACGAAGCTGAACTTCCTGCTGAGTCAGGCGGCGTCGGAGAGAAAAGATGTTTTCCTTGTGGACATAAACGCCGTTCAAAGCATGATAGGCGCACAGCGCTTCAAGGACGACAAGCTATATTATGTGGCCAAGATGCCTTTCTCGCTGGAAGCGCTGCCGTACATCGCCGCAAGGACGGTGGACGTTATACGTGCAATACGCGGCAGTATCAAGAAATGCGCCGTGCTCGACCTTGACAACACGCTGTGGGGCGGCGTCATCGGCGACGACGGGCTCGACGGGATAGAGATCGGTGAGCTTGGCACAGGGCACGCTTTTTCCGAATTTCAGATGTATCTGAAGGAACTGAAAAAACGCGGGATAATCCTTGCCGTGTGCAGCAAGAACAATGAGGACACGGCGAAGCTGCCGTTTGAAATGCATCCGGAAATGATACTGCGGTTGGACGACTTCGCCATTTTCGTCGCCAACTGGCAGGACAAAGCGTCCAACATCATGTACATACAGAAAACTCTGAACATCGGCATGGACAGCATGGTTTTCTTTGACGACAATCCGTTTGAAAGGGGCGTCGTGCGTTCCCTCATTCCGGACATAACTGTGCCGGAACTGCCCGAGGATCCGGCAGAATACCTCAGCTATGTCCGCGCACTGAATCTGTTTGAAACGGCGTCCTTCTCCGCGGCCGATGCCGACAGAACCGAGCAGTACCGTCAGGAGGCCGGAAGGGCCACGCTTATCGCCCAGTTCGCCGATTATGACGAGTATCTGAAAGCGCTAGAGATGCGGGCTGTAGCCAGCCCCTTTGACAAGTTCCACTATCCGCGCATCGCACAGCTCACGCAGCGCTCCAACCAGTTCAACCTACGCACCGTCCGCTATACCGAGGGTGAAATTGAAGCGCTTGCAGACGACGCAGGGCACATCACGCGCTATTACTGTCTGCGCGACAAGTACGGCGATTACGGCCTTATAAGCGTGGTAGTGCTGGACAAGATGAGCGACGAGGCGCTCTTCGTCAGCGAATGGCTGATGAGCTGCCGCGTTCTAAAGCGCGGCATGGAGGAGTTCATCGTCAACGACATCATTAGCATCGCGCGCGAAAATGGCTTCAAGCGCGTCATTGGCGAATACGTGCCCACAGCAAAAAACGCCATGGTCGCAGACCTGTATGAACGCATGAGCTTTAGAAAAGAAGCCGGGCTGTTCATTGCAGACACAGATACATTTGAAATGAGAAAAACATACATTACGGAGGAAGAGAAATGAGCCGAGAGGAAGTTTTTGCCGCGCTTGACGAGGTATTTCAGGACGAATTTGACGATGAGACCATCCATGTGACGGATGCGACCGTTGCCGACGATATAGACGGCTGGGACAGTCTTGAACATATTGACCTTATCATCGCCGTTGAGCGCAGATTCGGCATCAAGTTCACCATGGGCGAAGTGAACGGCATGAAAAACGTCGGCGAAATGGCGGATATCATTCTCCGCCGCATGAGTTGAGGCGGTATGTTTACTGTCACTTCGTTTGCATTCTTCGTTTTTATTGCACTTTCGCTACTTGCATACTACGTCTTTCCGAAGAGGTATCAATGGCTCGTGCTGCTTATATGCAGCGTTCTGTTCATATACTTCTCGTCCGGTCTCTCCTGCTTCATTTTTGTGGCGATCGACCTTGCGGCAGTATACTTCGGCACGCTGCTGATAGAGCGGACAGAAAACACGAAAGCGCGTAATGCTATTGCCGCGGTGGCTATAATCATCATCGCGGCTGTGCTCTATGCGCTTAAATACTGGAATAACGTTCTGGAATGGACGGGCGGGCTGTTTTCCGCGCTTAGGCTTCCGCTTGCGTACTGCGGCTGGATTGCCCCTGTCGGCGTGAGTTATTTCTCTCTATCTGCCATCGGCTTTATTCTCGATGTCAACTGGCGGCTGAGCGCGGCAGAGAAGAATCCTGCAAAGCTTACCACGCTGGTGCTGTGGTTCCCGGCCACTATCTGCGGCCCGTTCACACGCTACGGCGAGCTTGCCGAAAGCTTGTTTGCCCGGCATGATTTCGATTATGACAGGTTCAAATTTGGGGCCTACAGGCTGCTGTACGGCCTGTTCAAAAAGCTCGTCATAGCCAACCGCATTGCGGGTTACACCGGAGTTATCTTCTCTCCCACGTACAGCGGCTACACCGGTGCATACATCGTCGTTGCGGCGCTGCTCTACGCTTTCCAGCTATATTCCGACTTTTCCGGCTGCATGGATATTATGCTGGGCGTATCGGAAATGTTTCAGGTGTCGCTTCCGGAGAACTTCCGCCGCCCGTTCTTCTCGCAGAATCTTTCTGAATTCTGGCGCAGGTGGCATATAACGCTGGGGCAATGGGCAAAGGACTATGTGATGTACCCACTGCTCAAAAGCCGCCCGTTCGTCAGCCTCGGCGACTGGAGCAAAAAGGCATTCGGCAAGAAGCAGGGAAAACGCGTGCCGACCTATGCTGCCATGCTGGTTTTGTGGCTGGTCATAGGCTTCTGGCACGGCGGTACTCTGCGCCATGTATTTGCAAGCGGCGTGCTGCCGTGGTTTATCATCGTTGGCGGACAGATATGCCAGCCGCTGCTGGATAAGCTGGGGAAGCTGCTGCACGTTGACAAGTCGCGTTTCAGCTACAGGCTGTTCTGCTCTCTGCGCACCTTCTTTTTCATGTGTATGACATGGGTGTTCTTCGCCTCTACGTCCGTCGGGCGCGGCTTCTGGATGCTTAAAAACATGCTGATAGAGCACAACGCGTGGGTTCTGGCCGATAAGTCTCTGGGCGAGATTGGCCTTTCGACGGAGGATATATTTATTCTCTTTGTGTCTTTCGTGATAGTTCTGCTTGTCGGCGTGCTACAGGAAAAAGGCATAAAGCTGCGCGAAAGCTTTGAAAAGCAGGGGCTTGTGTTCAGGTGGGTATTCCTTCTCGCGGCTATATTTGCCGTCATGGTGTTCGGCGTATACGGCCCCGGTTATAACGCCGCCGACTTTATTTACAGGGGGTGAGACGCATGAGTAAAGGACTTAAAAACGCGCTGCGGCTCGTCTGCTTCCTGCTGGTTTTCCTTGTGCTGTACTCGTGCGTTGCCACGCTTCTTGTTGCAAAGAACTATCAGTGGGAAAACTTCCGCGGCCTGTATTCGGAGCGACGCGATTCTCTGGACTTCATGTATCTCGGCAGCAGCGCATGCTATATGTCGTGGATGCCGTATGACGCGTGGGCTCAGTCGGGGCTTACATCCTACACCTTTGCAATGAGCAGTCTGCCGTCATATGCTTACGTGCCCATGCTCAAGGAGGCCGGGCGGATGCAGCAGCCGCAGCTTTTCATAATAGATGTGCGCCCCTTCGTGCAGTCATACGTCAAGCCGGATCTTTCCGATGTGACCAGCGGCATAACCGTCATAAACGCAATGAAGACTTTCTCCCCCAACCGTCTGCCGCTTGCGGCGCGCTGCTATGAACTATATTCCGACAAGGTCGCCGCCGGACAGGTCGAAAGTCCGGGCGAGACTTTCGCTTCCTTCCTCTTTGACATTATAAGATATCACGTCACGTGGCGTGAGCTTGACAAATCATACTTTCCCAAGGCATCCGTCGATCTCCCCTACAACTGCTCAAAGGGGTATTACGGAACCGACCTGTGCGAGGTGTTGGAATTGACCGACAATTCTGCCGTCACCTCCACACTTGCCATTCATCCCGATGCGCAGGCTGACCTTGAATCCGTGCTTGATCATCTGGCCCAAACCGGAGCGCAGGCGCTGTTCGTCAACGCCCCATCCGGCGAGAGTGTCGAGGGAAAGCAGAAATATAATTACATTGCGCAGCTCGTCGATGAGCGGGGCTACAGCTTTGTGGACTTCAATGACTTTATCGACGACATGGGGATTGATGCAGGCACGGATTTCTACAACTGGAACCATCTGAATATATATGGTTCGGAGAAGTACACAGCATATCTCATGAACTATATTCTTGAAAACTATGAGCTAAGCCCCCGGCACTCGCAGAAAGCCGAAGCCGATTGGCGCGAGGGCTACTCCGCGTGGCTCAACATAAAGGACAACATCAAATCGCATTGACATCCATTGCCGGCTATACAGGAACAGCCGGCAATGGATATGAAAAATCGCAACAAAACACTTGATATTTTGCCTCGAATGAGATATACTTTTCGACAGCGTGCCGGTGTGATGGAATGGTAGACGTAGCGGATTCAAAATCCGCCGATGGCGACATCGTGTGGGTTCGAGTCCCACCACCGGCACCAGGATTTATTATCAAAATCTGCAGATATCCATTGTAGGCGGGCTGCTCCGCATTGTTGTGGCTCGTGCAAAAAGAGGATCGTGAGCAATCACGATCCTCTTTGTTATATTGATATTGAAAAAGCTGGGTGCAGCCGCTCTATCAGGCAGGCTGTGTCCAGCTTTTGTCGTATGTCATATATTTTCTGTCTGCACGCCCAACTTGGACCATACTCTGGTACTGGGTTCATCATTCGGCATTACACGCGCAAACCTAAAAAGGGTGTTTTATAAAACGGCGTATAGTCAAAGCAAATAATGTCGGAGGTGCAGGCTTATAGTATGGGATCAGAAAAAAGATATACGCTGAGAGCTGCCGCTGTGGTGCTGCCCGGAAAAGCGCACATTGCGGCAGGCTGCCTCTGCGAGGATGTCGTTACCATGCGTGAATCTGCCGACTTCTATTTCTACGGACTGGCGGACGGGCAGAGCCGGAAAAAGTACTGCAGGAATGGCGCGGAAATAAGTCTTTCCACCGCGGAGGAGTATATCAGCGCGTCCGGAATAGACATCTGGCACCATGAGCCTTATCCGCACAGCTTGCAGTACGGGCTTCTTAAAAGTATTCAGACGGCGCTGAGGCGTGAAGCCGACACGCGCTCCTGCGATTTGCTTGAGTTCGGGTCAACGCTTGCCGCACTCGCCGTCGAGCCGTGCTCCGGCAGATATGTGCTTGTCCACCTCGGCGACGGGAGAGTCGTGGGAATACGCGGCACAGGAGAGATAAGAGATCTCAGCCCGCCGGAGAACGGACTGTGCTTAAATCAGGCATGGCTGACAACGTCGCCGGATGCGGGAAAGCATCTGCGCGGATATGTGGGCAGCATAGCAAACTATCGCAGGATCATTATTATGAGCGACGGGGCAGACCGCATGCTCCGCAATGAACGGCAATGCGGGAAGCTGGCTGAACTCTCTGCCGGGACAAGCTGCAAAAGCGTGCTTGAACACATTGCCGCGAACCGGCCGGACGATGACTTCGGCTGCATCATGATAGATATACACGACGAAGCATAACGATGCAAAAACCTAAAAACTGCGCCTATCAGAGATGCGGTATTATAAAGCCACGATAAAGAAAAAGGGCGGCGCCCCAGATCAGATTATCGAAAATAAATCAACAAGACAGGAGAAACAAACATGAAAAGAATCATCACCATCATCCTCGTTATCGCAATGGTACTCACAGCGATGTTCAGCCTTGCCGCATGCTCAAAGACCGGCGAGTGCAGATACTGCAGACAGATCGAACCGCTTGTGAAGTACACTTATTCCAATGGAGATACCGTATGGGTCTGTAACGACTGCTACCGTATACGCAAGTTCTTCGGCTTCTAAATAAAATCATTTGAAAGGCAGGGAGTACAAAATGAAGAAAAACATTCTGGTATTACTGATCACGGTAATCTGTATTATAACCAGCGGCTGCGCCGCGGAAAACAGGGTAATATCCCTGATAGAAAAAGAGAACTATGCAAAAGCGCAGGAAGTGTACTACAGCACTATAAGCGGCGACCATGAAAAAGAGCTGGATCTGGAATACTCTATAGACGCGTACGTATCGGATATGCTCGACAAATATAACAACGGAAAAATCTCCTACGACGAGGCATACGAAAGCATTGCGCGCATTGAGGCCAGCGGGCTATACGGCTATTGTTTAGACGCCTATATGTCGCTGCAAATGTACGACCAGTCTAAACAGTCCTATGAAAACGGTCTGGCGGAAATGGAGATTGGCGATTATAAGTCCGCGATGATATCCTTCTATTTTGTAAATGCGGCGAGCTCATACTATGACAGCGCATGCGAAAAAGCGGAAGAAGCCAAAACGGAATTTCTTAACGCGGCAATTGCCCAGGCGGAAGATGCATTCGACGATACGGATTACTTCCGCGGTTATGAGAACGCGATAAGCTGTCTTTCTGATGCCGAAAGCACATTGATCAACATCAACCCCTATATGGACGATGCAGCACTTCAACTCATATACGATAAAAGAGCAGAACTTACAGATGAGTTCACCGAAACGGCAATTGCAGATGCAAATAATGTTTTCTCAAACGGGACGAACTACGAGGGCGCGATCAGTCTGCTCACTGATGCGTATAACTACACCTACGGCGACGACGCTAGGATTTACACGGAGCTTTGCAAATATACGGATGCCTATATTGAAAACGCAGTCGCAGAGGCGCAGCAGATATATAACGAAAGCCGTGACTACGAGGCGGCGGCAAGCCACCTTCAGAGTGCAATAGGTGTGGTAGGCGAGAACGAAACGCTGCGCAGCGAAATAGAGAAGTACGCCAGTTATGCGCCGGTTCTCCTCACCTCCCTCGACCCCATCAAGAAGGGCGATTGGTTGAGCGTCGGAACAGATATGAAAAAAATCTATACCGACGTTTCCAACAACGTTTACGATTCACATACCGTGATCGCCCCGAGGTGTTCCAGCTACCGCGACAAAACGGAGGATGATTCATACGTCAGCTACTACCTCAACAGCGAATATACCACGCTCACCGGCGTGTTGTACAGGCCGTATGACTCTCTGTCATGCACCTCGGTCTGGAAAAAGACGCCCGTGATAAAGATATACGGAGATGGCATACTCCTTTACGAAGCGCCGAGTATCACCCAGAACACCTTTGACCCCATCAGCCTGAACGTCAACGTGACCGGCGTGCGTGAGCTGAAGATCGTCAACTACGGCATATGGACCGAAACCGACAGCTTTGACATCTACAGCAAGTGCTATCACCCGAAAGTCTGCCTTGCGGAAATGTATCTGAGCAAGTGAGCTTCAAAGCGTACTCCCTCCCCACACGGTGAAAATACCCCCACCGTGCCGCTAACCGCGGCGCAGTGGGGGTAAACCACATCTATCCGCTCATCCGAGCACAGCTTCTCCCATGGCGATAAGCTCGGCAGTAGAATAACGGTGGAGGCTGCCGAGCGGGCTGCCCGTATCCTCGGTCGCGTATGTACTGTACACAATTATCCTGTTCTCGACAGCATCATAGCCGAGACCACCGATCACGTAAGCCTCTGCTTCAATGGAATCATTGTTCAAGTCGAGGATGACAGTCACGCGTGACGCTGAAAGCGCCACGGCGTTTCCATCCATAAACTGACAAACAGTTTCATCATATAGTACTGTGTCACCAAGTGCTATTTCCAGTTCGACCTCACTAAGTATCTCGCCGGTATAGGAATACTCAATAATGGAACCGCTCATAACGGCAAACAACCTGCCGTCCGGAGACTGCGCCAGCATACGGACGTCATCCTCGCCGTAGGCAGAAGGAAGCTTTGCAATGACATGGCCGCCGTCAACATCGGATATGTGCAGAGAGACAGCCTCCGTCCCGTCGGGCTGGGTGGTGCACAGCATATATATCGCCGCGCCGCGCGATACATCCCAGAGATAGGCATCCCGTATAAACTGCGTCGGCATTTCACCGCTGTCGTCTGTGGTCAAGAACTTCTTCTCTGCAGCGTCAAAGCCCACAAGAATACAGCCGTTATCCGCGCTGCCCCTCAGGGCAAAGCAGACGTACCCCGCATCGGCCTTGAGCGAGGCCTGAAAGTAGGAATATCCGTCAGGTACATCATAGCTGCCAAGCTTTTCTGCGCGTTTTTCGCCCGGTATCCACGAATATAGAAGGATGCTGCCGCCGTCTTCCGCAGCCGCGGCATAATACACCGCGCCATTATAATAGAACGAATCCATGACAGATATCCCGCTCTCCGCCTGAATAACTTCATCGGAAACCGACACGCTGTCATCCTGCATGGAGACGATGTAGTATTCACTTTCTGCGCGCGCACCGGCCTCCGCTTCCCAGTCATATTGGTAAGGGCTTCTCTTCACATAGAAGTACCTACCGTCCGGTGAAGTTCCAAGAAGCGTGCTTTCATCGTATTCATCCCCGGCAAACGGAAGCGCAACGCGGCTGCATTCATTTTTACGTGTGCCCGTTATATACAGGACGTCGTCCTTCAAAAGATAAAACCTGCTCTCCTCCCTGTCCGGCTCATACAAAAATGTGTCATAGCCGGCATCCGGCAAGGTGTCAAGCGACGTATAGCCTTTGTCGTACGTGCCTAATTCGTACCGCAAGACTCTGTCAGACGTGAGGACATATATGTATCCGCCAGGAAAGCAGATATCCTCAATATCATTGCAGAAGAAGTGCGATTGTCCGGGAACCCGGGGATTCGAATAATAGCCAGAGGAAACATTGCCGTTTCTGAGAATGACTGTTACGCCGTCTTCCTGACAGCTGCTTTTAACGATTGGAGAACCGAAGTCATATTTTCTGAGGACTTTGCCGGTGGCGAGTTCTATCGCCTCGCAGTAGTTTCCGGCGATAAAAACTGCGGCGTCCGTGTTAAATTCGCCGTCGCGGTAATATATCGGCTCTATACGGTATTCATATCCCAAATCGTACTTTGACTCTTCAATACGGTGGACGACCTTATTCTTTTTCAAATCGAACACATAAAAACTGATGGGATTGGAATAATTGACCGTGTCCGCGCCTGCAAACGTCATAAAATCATAGGAAGTACAAAAAGCAAGATAATTACCAATTATATTCATTTCATACACATGGTCCGAAACAGTGCATAGATGCCTGATATCACCCGAGCCAATATCCAGATAAAACAGCCGGCTGACGACAGGCTCCTCGGGCTGAAACAAGAAGAAGTCTGAAACCGCAAATACCAGCCCGCTGCCGTCAGGTGCGATGGCAAGCAGCTCCGCAAATGAATTAGAATCAATCCACGCAAGGTTCACATCGCATAAGTTCTCAACCGCGGCGTTAAGCTCATGCTTTCCCAACTGGGCGTCTGTTTCGGTGTCGATCAGGGTCACATAATAGATACTTTCATATTTATCCGTGTATTCTGACGTGATCGTAGCGGCAACGCTCCCGTCGGCAGAAAGCATGATGCCAGAACCATCTTCATCCGTTAAGGTCGAAAGCTCCCCTGTTTCGTAGTTCCATCGGAACATGCCGGAATATGTGCTTAGCAGCAAGCTGTTTTTCTCCGGAATAAGCAGCTCCGGAGAGAAACATTTTGTGGAAATCCCGTCGTCAAAATACACAGAATCAATTATGTCATAATTTCTGTCTCTTACGCAGACGCGCTTGTACTTATCCTCAAGGGTAAATATATGCCCTTCCGTGTCACAAAACATTTTATAGACCTTATCCGATGCAAAACTTTTCGTCGCCCTGTATGGTTCTTCATTGCCAGGAATTACATAGATGTCCAGCGCGCTTCCAAGAACGTATTTTGTGTCCGCCAGCACGGGCCTGTCCTGCGTCTCGGAAGGCAGGGCGCGCAGCGCCATCTCAATAGCGCCTATAGTGTCCTCCTCAGCAAGATAATTTTTTGCCTGCTCCGTCAGGAACCTTGATTCGTTGATGAGTGCATTTTTGTACTCCGCCTCAATGCGTGCGGCCTGCGAGGCGATGGTGGCGGCTTTGTCGGCGGAATACACGCCGAAGCTAACGGCCAACACGGCAACAGCCGCCCCCGCGGCAGCTACCCGCCGGAGTCTGTAAATTCTATTTCTCTGTTTTAGTCCGTCAAAAGTCGTGGAGAGCATCGGCGCGGCAAGCCGCAGAAGAGCGTCACCACGTATGTTTTTCAAAACCTGTCCGAGATTCTCTCCCCTGCAGTCGGCGGCAATCAGCAGGTCGCCCGCAGGAGTCTCTTCAAGAAGTCTTGGCGGAAACGACTGCTCCGGCTCTCCCCCGG
>ENA-OUQC01000623-OUQC01000623.1-human-gut-metagenome-genome-assembly--contig:-NODE-623-length-24104-cov-3.685475_pt1 | contig 24104 bp, 20 predicted proteins | sample MGYA00237942_ERZ548815 | MGnify/ENA primary metagenome ERZ548815 (study PRJEB26490, sample SAMN05194722) | human gut metagenome | biome: terrestrial biome; feature: human-associated habitat; material... | reverse complement strand
GCGTCAGATGTGTATAAGAGACAGCCCATGTTATCGCCAAGAGCTTCTTTTACAGACTCTGCATCCCATGTACCGGAGAAAATAGCGTTAACGCTGCCATCGCGCAAACCGGCAATACCTGCTCCGTCTGCATCGTTGATGAAGTTCGGGTTCTTGCAAAGATCTACAAGGTACTTTGTAACTGTTGCCGCTTTGTCACCACTAAAGTCGACACCTGCAGCTTCGTCAGTACCATCACCGAATAATGTACATCCGTTTGCTACATAGAAAGCCTGAATATACCAGGAGTTAGATAATGGGAAGGAAACTTTTCCTTTCTCTAACATGGTATCAAAGCTCTTGATATCATCGTCTGAGAATACGCTCTTATCATAGTACATAAACCATGTATTTGATGTGAACGGGAATGCTACCACTGCATCATTGTAAGTAACAGATGCTACGATAGAATCAGAGTTTGTTGTATTTACATAGTCAAGATAGCTTCCGCCAAGCTCTGCTATTGCGTTTGCAGCTACCAGATCCGGGATGTTATCGTTTGCTAACATGTATACATCTGCAGAATTTTCAACATCCTGTGTAATAGTTGATTTTGCATCGCCCTCTGCACATACGCCATAATTGAAAGTAATATCCCAGTTAGGATGAGCTGCTTTGAATGCGTCGCACTCTTTTGCAAGCCAGCCTGTATCCTGATCTTCCTGCGGGCTCCATACAGTAAGTGTACCGGACCATGCTTCCTCGTCAGAATCTGCTGTATCTTCGGCTGCTGCCTCAGTACCTGTTGTCTCCTCTGTGGCTGCTGCTTCATCATTTGCTGTGCTGTCGGCTGCTGCCTCATTGCTTGCCGCTTTGTTTCCGCATCCTGCTACCATGGTTGCCGTCATGGCTGCTACCAATAATAATGTCACTGCTTTCTTTTTCATCTTTCCTCTCCTTTTCTTTTCCCAAAAAGTTTTGTCTTTATATAAAATGCAATCTGCACTTTATAACATAATTACCTGTGATAAACTGATGCGAGCGTTCGGATCCAAGCCCTCCGTTCCTCACTCAGCCTATCGGTTCCAATCCTCCATCTCCAGTTTCTGCCGACGGTGGACGGCGCATTCATCTGCGCTTCATTTCCCAGCTTCATCAGGTCCTGCATCTGTATGATCGCCACATCCGCAATACTTGCATAAGCCGCTCTTATCAGCGCGTCCGGTATTTCTTCCTTATATTTGATATTCAGGTATTCATACAGATACGCAAGCTCATAATCTGTTTTATCCCTGAAATAACCGACGATTGTTTCATTATCATGCGTTCCCGCATAAACAACAAGATTGCAGTCGGTGTAATTATGTGGAAGGTGTTCATTTGCCACGTCATCTCCAAATGCAAACATCAGAATTTTGATGCCCGGCCATCCGGTTCTTGTCATCAGCTTTTTCACACCCGGTATCTGATTTTTCCCTGCGATGTTCTCAACGATGATATGTGTATCTCCGATCACCTTCTCGATCGCATCCGTAAGTTTCTTTCCAGGTCCCTTGCTCCACTTTCCACTTCTTCCGTCTTCTGCCTTGTTCGGTACGACATAATACTTTACGATCGCCGCAAAGTGGTCAAGCCGTATCAAATCAAACAGTTTTGCATGTTCTAACATGCGCATCTGCCACCAGGCAAATCCATCTTCTTCCATCCGGTTCCAGTTATATACCGGACTTCCCCACTTTTGTCCGTTTTCCGAAAATGCATCCGGCGGAGAGCCAGCGACTCCTTTGGGCGTTCCATCCTCTTCTAATAAGAAAAGTTCCCGGTTCGCCCATACATCCACACTGTCTAATGCCACATAAAACGGAAGATCGCCAATAAGCTGAACGCCTCTGCTGTTTGCATATTCCTTTAGTTTCTTCCATTGTCTGAAGAATTCAAACTGGCAAAATTCATAGAACAATATGTCTGTATGCAAATTCCTTTCATATTCCCTTAGCGCCTGCGGTTCCCGGTTGCGAAGCGGCGCATCCCACTTCTGCCATTCTTTATCGCCAAAATGTTTCTTTAATGCGGTATAAAATGCATAATCCGAAAGCCAGCCGGCATTTTCATCACAGAACCTTACAAAAGCTTTATTTTCGATATCGAATCGTGCGAACGCCATTTTCAAAACCTTAAATCGGTTTTCATAGATCATCGCATAATCGATGTCCGTCTCATCATTTCCCCAATGAAAACTTCGAATCTCCTCTACATTGAGCAGCTTCTCCTTCACCAGATCATCCAGATCGATCAGATATGGATTTCCGGCAAATGCGGAATATGACTGATACGGACTGTCTCCGAAACTGGTCGATCCGATCGGCAGCATCTGCCAGTAACGCTGTTTTAAATCCGCCAGCAGATCTATAAACCGGAATGCCGCATCTCCTAACGTACCAATTCCGTATGAAGATGGTAAACTTGTGATCGCTAAGAGGATTCCTGCTCCCCTTACCATTCTTTTTGTATCCACCGATCTCCCCCGGCCTTTCCTTTTATTTTTTTCGCTTTTTTTCGTATCTGAGATAATTTTATTACTTGAATCACTTTTTTGTCAATGAAATTGCAGCACATAACAACACTTTTGCCATATTTACTGTTTTTGCAATATTATTTTTGTCTATTTTGACAATAAAATCACTTGATTTTTTTCGAAAATTTTAGTTTGCCCTGCTTGTCAACTTTTCCTTTTCTTTATATAATATAATTCAGATGTGAAAATGGAATGTCACATTTTGGCATTAAAATCATATAACAAAAAAGTCAACCTGTTTTTACCAAGGAGAGAAGCTTACTCATGGCAACAATCAAAGATATTGCAACAAGACTCGGAGTTTCCGTCAGTACCGTATCAAAGGGATTAAACGGTGCGAGTGACATCAGTGAAGAATTACGTCAGGTGGTGCTTGACACTGCAGTTGAAATGGGATATGCAACCAAAAAATCAAAAAAAAAAGAAAACCGCAAGCTTGCGGTCTTTATCGAGAATATGGAATATGAAACGGAAAATCAGTTTGGCTACGACATCGTGCTTGGTTTCAAACAGAATGCCTTCCGCTATAAATGGGATGTCACCGTCATTCCGGTCACACCTGCGTTTCAGTTGACGGAAAAATACGATACTTATATATTAAAAAACGGTTTTTGTGGCGCATTTTTAGTTGGATTTGCCCTGCATGACGGATGGATGCAGCAGCTTTCCCACACGACAATGCCGACCGTTCTTTTCGATAACTATATTGAAAAAAATCCGAATGTCTGCTATGTCGGCACCGACAACTACGAGGGCATTGACGCAGCCGTAGACCATCTTTACATGCTCGGCCACAGGAAAATCGCTTTCTTAAACGGTTCCCTGCACTCCATGGTATCCGAACAGCGCCAGGAAGCATTTTATAATAGTATGAAAAAACATGGTCTGACCGTTGATGAGAAGCTGACTGCCTACGGTTATTATGTAGCAGACAGCGCAAAGTATCACGTTCCCACATTTCTCGGTGCAGGCGCCACCGCAATCATCTGCGGCAACGACCTCATCGCTTCCGGTGTGCTTGCCGAATGTAAGCTGCGCGGTTTCCGTGTTCCGGAAGATATCAGTGTCATCGGTTTTGATGATCTGCCGCTCTCTGCTTCCTTAGAGCCGCCGCTTACCACGATCCGTCAGGAGCGCAATGAGCTTGGAAAATGCGCTTATGTCGTTTTAAATTCGCTGGTGCATCACATCCCGTTCTGCCGGACGCAGATCCGCTCCAGGCTCATAGAGCGAAAATCGACAGCACTCTGTCAAAAGGTGCCGGATATCAAACCGCCGGCTTAAGCCAATGGCTTTATGAACCCTACAGAACAAACTTTTATTCTTCTGCAAAAAGCCTCCGCTTCCGCTCTATCATTTCATCAATCTTTTCGATATACAGCCCTACATCCTTCACATTATCACACCGCTCGATCCTGCCGTCTGCATAAACTCTCTTGGAAATAGAGCCTGCTCCAAGGGCTGCGATGGTCTGTTTCTCCTCCATGATCAGAATATTATAGATTCCGAATTTGCTCTCTTTTGCATAACCTACATTTTCAAAATTGCCGGACATGTTTTTCTGTCTGTAAAGATAATAGGGTAATAGCCCCATCTCTCTGGCGCCTTCCATAGTGATGCCCATGGTTTCCTCGGTATTATTCAGCAGGGAAATTCCATTTTCTTCGATCCACCGGTTTAATCTGGACGCCCGCTTAATCGCAAGGGAATGTACGGTAAGGGAATCCGGTGCAAGCTTTTTGATTTCTGCCATGGTATTTCTCACATCCTCTGCCGTTTCCCCCGGAAGCCCCAGGATCAGATCCATATTTATATTGGAAAAACCTGCTTCTCTTGCCAGGGCAAAGGCTTCTTTTACCTGCTCTACCGTGTGCTGTCTTCCGATCAGGTCAAGAGTTTCCTGTTTCATGGTTTGAGGATTGACGGAAATTCTGGTCACACCGCCTTCCTTCATGGCAAGCAGTTTTTCGTAAGTGATGCTGTCTGCTCTGCCGGACTCCACCGTAAGTTCTTTCAGGTGTGAAAGATCAAAGCTTTTTCCCAGTTTATTTAAAATCCTTGTAAGCTCCTCTGCCTCCAGTGTTGTAGGCGTGCCTCCTCCGATATAAATGGTATCAAGCACACGGTCTTTATAGCGCTCCGCTACAAAATCAATCTCCTTCTCCAGCGCATCCAGATACTCTCCCATTCTCTTTTTCCAGGAAAAGATTGGATAGGAAGTAAAGGAACAGTATAAACAGGTGGTGGGACAAAAAGGGATCCCGATATACAGGCTGTAACCATTCTCATAGTGCAGGGTATCCAAAAGCTTCTTCTCCCTGTCTGCAATTTCGATTGCCAGCTCTCCCTTTTCCGTGCTCACAAAATAGTGCTCCTGCATGTAATGCAGGATCTCGTCTTTTGAAGTTCCCTGCTCCAGCAGCGTCATGGGGATCTTTGTGGGCCTGATGCCGGTCAGCGTCCCCCAGGGCAGCTTCTTTCCCGTATATTCCGACAGTGCCGTGTAGATCAGCTGTTTTAAACGGTTTTTGACCTCCGGCCTTGGCATATCCGGGGAAATCCCTATCTTTTTTGCACCAAAAGAAGCCGTATTGCCTTCTCCGCCTAACAGAGAAAGCAACACGGCCTGATCTTCAAATTGGATGTGCAGATCAGGCAGACCCTCGCCGGAGCTTTCTGCGGCTTCCTCTCCTATGGTCACTTTTACCTCACATTCCGGGTAAAAAGCCTTTACCAGAGAATGAATATCATATTCAAAGCCGCCCTCGTTTACGGTTACGGAAATAAACCTATCTTCTTTCATTTGTCATCGTTTCCCTTATCTTTTCATTTTTATTCTACTGTTACTACTTTTGCAAGATTTCTTGGCTTATCTACATCTAATCCCTTATCCAGAGATACATAGTAGGCGATCAGCTGCAATACAATGGAGACCGGCATAACCATAAACGGATCCTGCATAACCGGAAGTCTGAATACGCTTCCAAATTTATCGTCATCTTCAAGCTCTTCATTTTCCTTGATCAGAAGCACTACTCTTGCCCCTCTTGACTGAACCTCTCTGATGTTGGAAAGCTCCTTGCTTTTTAGCTTCTCCTGAGTCACCACTGCGACTACCGGCGTTTCTTCTGTGATCAGGGCAATGGTTCCGTGCTTTAATTCACCGGAAGCGTAAGCTTCTGAATGAATGTAGGAAATCTCCTTCAGTTTCAGGGATCCCTCAAGCAAAATGGAATAATCCAGTCCCCTTCCGATCATAAACACATCATCTGCATTTAAAATAGCGCCTGCCAGCCTGTGGATCTCCTCCTTGCGCTCTAATACCTGTTCCATAACACTGGGTACTCTGCACAGCTCAGACATAAAACTCTTTATCTGCTGCTGATCCCACAGATTTCTGGCGATCGCCATTCTTGCAGTGAGAAGATACAGCACTGCAAGCTGGGTTGTGTATGCCTTTGTAGACGCTACTGCAATCTCCGGCCCTGCATAGGTATAGATCACATGCTCACTTGCTCTTGCAATGGACGCTCCCTTTACATTGACAATGGAAATACTGGGGGAGCCGCATTTTCTGGCAAACTTAAGCGCCTCTAAGGTATCAATGGTCTCTCCTGACTGGGAGATTGCAAGCACCAGGGTGTCCTTATCCACCACCGGATCATTGTACATAAACTCCGATGCCATGACCACATCTACATGAATTCCGATCATGGACTGGATCAGGCTTTTTCCTACCAGTCCTGCGTGCATGGCTGTTCCACAGGCGATCACGCAGATCCTTTTACAGTCTGCCAGCACCTGATCGGAAATTCCTTCCTCTGTAAAATCAGGCATTCCGTTTTTAATCCTGGGCAAAATCGTATCGTTGATGACCTGAGGCTGCTCCATGATCTCCTTTTCCATATAAAAAGGATAACCGCCCTTGCTGCTGCGCGTCACATCCCAGTCCACCTTCAGCCATTCGATCTGTGCCGGGTCGCCGGAAAGATCATACATCTCCACTCCGTTCTCCGACAGGCAGACTACATGAAATTCCGGCAAAACAAAGTAATCCTTCGTGAAAGGAACGATAGCCGCAACATCTGATGACAAAATCGCTCCATCCTCCGTTTTGGCCGCCACAATAGGGCTTACATTCCGGACTGCAAAGATCTTGCCCGGCTGATCCTCAAATAAAATGGCAAGCGCAAAGGTTCCCTTGAGCTTTAATACGGTCCTTCTGATGGCAGAATAGGGATCTCCCTGATAAAAATGCTCCAGAACAGCCGCTACCACTTCACTATCCGTTTCTGACTTTAATTTTCCGTCCAGTTCATACTTCTCAGTCAGTTCACGATAATTTTCAATAATGCCGTTATGGATCAACGTAACCCTTCCAAACTGATGGGGATGCGCATTCTGATCGCACACGCCTCCATGGGTTGCCCATCTTGTGTGTCCGATACCGCAGTTTCCCTCCGGGTGCTTTTCTTCACAAAGCTGACGCAGATCCCTTACTCTTCCCGCACGCTTTACGATCTGTGTCTTTCCCTCTTTTAAAATTGCGATACCGGCACTGTCATAGCCTCTGTATTCCAGAAGTTCAAGAGCATCCAGCATAATGTCTTTTGCATCTCTTTTTCCTGTATATCCGATAATTCCACACATAAATTGTTTCCCTCATCTTTCTCTATTTTATGAATTCAATGGTATCTTATATTTATTTCAATCCATTCTCCCTTATACCGTATTTGTTTTGCAGTTACCCGCATATTTGCCGGTATATCTCGCATGAGAGAGCTGCGAAAGAGCATCCGCCGAATTTTCGATCACTCTTTTCCTCGTCAACCTTTAAAGGAAAGGTCTGGCGCTAGATGGAGAAACAATGACAAATTATCTGCACAATTCAATTTTCAAGGTACACGGCAGTCAAACATCCACCACCTTCGACTATTATACACAAAGAACCCACGGTTGTAAACCGCAGGTTCCCTTTTTACTCGTAGGATACAAATTCGCTGTATTCCTTCCAGATATTGCAAATCCATGTTTTTCCCTGATTAAACAGGATCTCTTCTCCGTTTTCATCATAGAATTTTGCCGGTGTGGCGTCTCCGTCATACCGCTTCCAGGTACCCTTTATGACCTTACCGCCGGTAAAGACAATGGCATCGCCTTCCCCATGCACGCCAAAGGCCAGATAGTCATGGTCATCCCTCACCTCTCCGTGGCAATACTGGAATACCACATTGGAAACAGCAAGCTGACTGTCATCCAGCTCGTCAATCTGTTGATCTCCATCCTGAAATCTGTAATATAGTCCATCCTCTTTATGGTATTCAAAATAAGGATTATAGGCGCCGTAGCCTCCCTTGTTTCCTTCCTGTCCGCCCGGATAGATCTTCGTTGCTTCTTCTGCCTCAGAATAATAATCCTCTGCCCTTGCTTCCTCCTGTACAAAAGTAAAAGGAGGAACGTAAGCATCATCATATTCCCAGTCATAGGAAAGACGTTCTGCTGCCTTTTGCATGCCGTCAATCAGCAGATAGCCCGTAAACTCGGTAGCATAGCCAGGCCTGTCCACTCTGCCAAAGGCCTCGTTTGCGGGATTGTGAATTCCCTCTACGGCAGCGCTGATGTTCTGCACGGTATCACGGCTTAAAAGCTCCTCCACATAAGGTCTGGCAAGTCCCCAGTTACAGTAAATCGCCTCATAGCCCATGGCAACATAAACAAAATAGTCTCTGCTGCTCCGAACCGGTCCTATCCTTTCCAGATCATCAAAATCCTCAAATACCGCCATCAGTCTTGTAATTCTTCCTTCTACAGGCGCCTCATAAATAATGCTCGCCTTGGAAATGCCATACTGAGGCATTGCCGGTGCGTTGTTGGGAATCATTACAGCAATCGGCCGTCTTTTCGCTACCTTTTCATCCTTCCACTCTCCGGTAAGATAGCTTTGCATCTTCCCATCCACGATCTCCCTTTCCGTGATCACAGGAAATGTTTCCGGCTCTGCCGTAGGAGATGGCTCCTGCGCTGCTTCCGTTTGTGACAGCTCGGTCTGCTCTGCCGCATCCTGCTGCTCATTTTGGGGCTCCTCCTGTGTCTTACCACAGCCCGCACAAATTGTAATCGTCAAAGCGGCCAGCGCCGCCATCCATATGCTTTTTCTCATACCAGTCACCCTGTCTTTCCGCCTAAAGAAAGGCATTATATTTCTTTTCATGTCCTATGGTGGTGCTTTCTCCGTGTCCCGGATATACCTTAACTTCATCCGGGAGCGGCAGCAGTTTTTCCCTTACAGAGCGAACCAGCGCGCTCATGCTGCCTGTGGGCAGATCAGTTCTTCCTACAGACTCACAAAACAGGGTATCTCCGCTGAACAAGATCCCTGCATCCTCAAAATAATAGCAGCAGCTTCCTGCCGTATGTCCAGGTGTGGCAATCAGCCTGCAGGTGATCCCTTCTATGGTAATCTCTTCTCCGTCTTTGACATAAAAGTCTGCTTTGATCGTGCAGGGTCTTCCGGCCCTTTCTGATACATTTAAGTCTGCATCTTCGCACAGAGCCTTTTCTCCTTCATAGGCATATACCCTGGCTCCGGAAAGCTTTTGCAGCTCTTCCACTCCCCAGATATGATCAAAATGCCCATGCGTCAGCAAAATTGCCGCCACCTGAAAGCCCTTTTCCGAAAGGGTATCATAAATATAGTTCCCTCTGTCTGCGGGATCAAACACAAGCGCTTTGTCTGTTCCTTCCACATAGACAAAGTAGCAATTCGTCTGACATACTCCAAGTACTATTTTTCCAATCTTTAAATCTGCCATTTTCCCTCTCATTCTGCCTTACATCTTTCTATTCATCAGCCTGTGGTTCTTTCAATATCCAGCACGCTGTCAATAGATCTTATTTTATCGATGATCCTGTTTAATTCTTCTCTGTTACTGATCTCAAAGGAAGTGGCAAGTGTTGCCAGCCCCTGTTTGTTGGTTCTGGTATTCATAGACAGAATATCAATGTTCTTTTCTGTTAGCGCCCTTGAAATGTCCGCTAAAAGGCCGTTACGGTTATTGGCGTATATCTTGATCTCCGCCAGATATTTTTCACCGTAGGAGGCTTCCTGATCTCCCTCCCACTCTGCGTCGATCAGCCTGCTCCTTTCTATCTCAGGGAGGTTTAATACGTTGATGCAGTCTGTTCTGTGTATGGAAATTCCGCGTCCCCTGGTCACAAAACCTACGATCTCATCCCCCGGAACCGGAGAACAGCATTTGGAAAATCGAACCGCCAGATCGTGGATCCCCTTTACGACAATTCCGCTCTTAGACTTGATCTGGACAGGCTTTTGCGCCTCTCCGTTTTCTTCTACTGCTGCAAGAACCTCTGCATCTGTCAGTTCTCTCTTATGGTCCTTCTCATACAGCTCGACCATCTTATTGATGATCTGGCCTTCCTTCAGCCCTCCGTGTCCTACTGCTGCAAGCACAGATTCCCAGTCACGGAAACCGTACTTTCGCATGATCACATCCATGTAATCAGGTTTCATAATGTCAGGGATATTAATGCTTTTTGCTTTGCTATAGGCCGTAAGGAGTTCCTTGCCCTTTACAATATTTTCTTCCTTAAATTCATTTTTAAACCATTGATTGATCTTGTTCTTGGCCTGTGTGCTTTTTACCACGCTCAGCCAGTCCCTGCTCGGGCCTTTGGAATTCTGGGAGGTCAAAATCTCCACCCGATCCCCGTTCTTTATCTCGTAATCAATGGTCACCAGCTTCCCGTTGACCCTGGCCCCGATCATCTTATTTCCTACTGCACTGTGAATGCTGTATGCAAAGTCGATAGGGGTAGATCCTGCCGGAAGGTTCTTGACCTCTCCTGTAGGGGTAAAGCAGTATACACTGTCCGAAAACAGATCCAGATCGCTTTTTAAAAGGTTCATGAATTCCTTGTTATCAGACATGTCCCTCTGCCATTCCAGGATCTGTCTCAGCCACGAAAGCTTTTCTTCCTCGGAATCTTCCACCTTCTTGCCATCGGAAGCTTCCTTATACTTCCAGTGCGCCGCAATACCGTACTCTGCCGCCTTGTGCATTTCATAAGTACGGATCTGGATCTCAAAAGGCTGTCCGCTGCTGCCGATCAGCGTTGTGTGCAGGGACTGATACATATTGGCCTTTGGCATGGCAATATAATCCTTAAACCTGCCCGGGATCGGCTTATACATCTCATGGATCACTCCCAGGGCTGCATAGCAGTCCTTTACGGTATCCACAATGATCCGCACGGCAAACAGATCATAGATCTGATCTATGGTCTTATTCTGGTTTTTCATTTTCTTATAGATGCTGAAAAAATGCTTTACTCTTCCGTCGATCTGGGCTTTGATCCCAGCATTTCTGATATGCTCACTGACCTCATCCACAATATTCTGGATATATTTTTCCCGGACACTTTTACGGACAGCAATCTTGTCCACCAGGTCATAGTAAGCCTCCGGTTCCAGATATTTCAGGGAAAGGTCATCCAGTTCTACTTTAATCTTAGAAATTCCAAGTCTTTGAGCAATAGGCGCATAGATTTCAATGGTTTCCCTTGCAATCCTCTGCTGGCTTTCCGGCTTCTGATATTTTAAGGTCCGCATATTATGAAGCCGATCTGCAAGCTTTATGATGATAACGCGGATGTCCTTTGCCATGGCAAGGAACATTTTCCGCAGGTTTTCTGCCTGCATTTCCAGTCTGTCCGGCGCTTTCTCTCCTTCCCCCTGCAGGTGGAGATGCTGCAGCTTGGTAACTCCGTCCACCAAAAGCGCCACATCCGGCCCAAACTGTTCTTCGATTTCCTTGGAGGTTAAAATCGTATCCTCTACAACGTCATGGAGAAGGCCCGCCGCAATGGTCTCCTTATCCATTTCCAGATCTGCCAGGATAATGGCCACACAAAGAGGATGGATAATATAGGGCTCTCCAGATTTGCGCACCTGGTTTTCATGGGCCTTTGCTGCCACATGGTATGCCTTCTCTATCAGAGAAATGTCATCTGAAGGATGGTATTTCCGAACACGCAAAATAAGATCCCTGTAAAGCTGTTCGGGACTTTGAAATTCCTGAATGGCTTCGATCCTTCCATCATCAAATACCACTTCTTTTTTTTGCCTGTCCATTCCCTTTTCTTCTGTCATATTCTTCATCCTTCAAGAGTTGTTTCAATACAGATGCAAATCTGACGTGTTCCATGTTTCCTACAATAAATTGTGCGAAAACAGAAATCAGCATGCAGTAATTATATATTTTTTTCAGGGTATAGTCAATCTATGTAAGAGTTTTCTGGGACAAAAGAAAAGCATTCTGTTTTATCCTCATCAGCATTGAATAGTTTTTATTTCTTTTCATAAAATAGGAATATGAAAAATTTAAAGTCTGCTCTTATTATTGGAACTATTTTTGTTTTGATCACCGGTACCCTTTCCCATTTTGTTTATGACTGGTCCGGCCAGAATTTCATTGTAGGGTTCTTTTCTCCGGTAAACGAGTCTACCTGGGAGCATATGAAGCTCAGCTTCTTTCCCATGCTGCTTTTTTCTGTTTATCTGGCGGCGATGTTGAAGGGAAAGTATCCCTGCATCATTTCCGCCTCTGCCTGCGGAATTCTCCTTGCTACCTTTCTCATTCCGGTGCTGTTTTACACCTATAGCGGCATTCTGGGGAAAACCCTGATGCCTCTGGATATTGCGACCTTTATCCTCAGTGTACTGGCCGCCTTTTTCGCAATTTACCGCCTTACTCTGTCCTGTAAGGCCTCTTCCTTTTCCTTTGCCTTATGGACCGCTGTTGTCATAACCGGCATCTGTTTTCTTCTTTTTACTTATCTGCCGCCGCAGATCGGTTTGTTTCAGGATCCTGCCACGGCACCGTAAGTCTTGCTGGCGTGCCTGCAGCGCAAGCACGCAATACCCGCAGCGTAAGCTGGCGTGCCTGCAGCGCAAGCACGCAATACCCGTAGCGTAAGCTGGCGTGCCTGCAGCGCAAGCACGCAATACCCACAGCGTAAGCTGGCGTGCCTGCAGCGCAAGCTCGTCTGCTTACACTTCAAACAGTCGATGCTTATCCAGTAGTCATAGCCTTAAGGCTATGACTACTGGATACCGCTTACAGCGGTATGAGCAAAAAGAAAAGGAGCCGTCAGCCTCCGAGCAAGCTCGGGCTGACGGCTCCTTTCTTTTTGTCGCATCGACTGTTTATACGCTTACATCATTCCGCCCATACCGGCGCCACCGGCAGGCATAGCGGGTGTTTCTTCTTTAATGTTTGCTACAACAGATTCTGTTGTCAGTAAGGTGGATGCTACGCTGGTTGCGTTCTGAAGAGCGCTTCTGGTCACCTTTGCGGGATCAAGGATTCCTGCGGATACCATATCAACGTATTCTTCCTTCAGGGCATCAAAGCCTACGCCAACCTTGGATTCCTTTACCTTATTGATGATAACGCTTCCTTCCAGGCCTGCATTTGCAGCAATGTGGAACAGAGGAGCTTCCAGAGCCTTAAGCACGATCTGTGCACCGGTCTTTTCATCACCTTCCAGACCTGCTGCCATCTTCTCTACTTCCTTGGAAGCGTGGATATAAGCAGATCCGCCACCGCAAATGATACCTTCTTCTACGGCTGCTCTGGTTGCAGCAAGGGCATCCTCAAGACGAAGCTTTGCTTCCTTCATTTCGGTTTCTGTAGCGGCGCCTACACGGATTACTGCTACGCCGCCTGCAAGCTTTGCAAGTCTTTCCTGTAATTTTTCTCTGTCGAAGTCAGAGGTTGTTTCTTCGATCTGACCCTTGATCTGGTTGATTCTTGCAGCGATTGCTGCCTTATCGCCTTCTCCGTCAACGATAACAGTGTTCTCCTTCTGAACCTTAACGGATTTTGCACGGCCAAGCTGCTCCATGGTTGTATCCTTCAGTTCAAGTCCCAGCTCAGAGCTGATAACCTGACCGCCTGTCAGAATTGCAATATCCTCTAACATAGCCTTTCTTCTGTCACCATAGCCGGGAGCCTTAACTGCTACTACGTTAAAGGTTCCGCGAAGCTTGTTAACGATCAGTGTGGTAAGGGCCTCACCCTCCACATCTTCTGCAATGATCAGAAGCTTTGCACCGGACTGAACGATCTGCTCAAGCAGAGGAAGGATTTCCTGGATATTGGAAATCTTCTTATCTGTGATCAGGATATAAGGATTATCCAGAACAGCTTCCATCTTATCCATATCTGTTGCCATATAAGCTGAGATATAACCTCTGTCGAACTGCATACCTTCTACCAGGTCAAGCTCGGTCATCATGGTCTTGCTCTCTTCAATGGTGATAACGCCATCACCGGATACCTTCTCCATTGCGTCTGCAACCAGCTTGCCGACTTCTTCATCGCCTGCTGAAATTGCTGCAACTCTTGCAATATGTTCCTTACCGTTTACCTTAGAGCTCATCTTTTCAATGGCTTCTACGGCACACTCGGTTGCTTTCTTCATACCCTTTCTTAAGATGATCGGGTTTGCACCTGCTGCCAGGTTCTTCATACCTGCATTTACCATAGCCTGTGCAAGGACTGTTGCTGTTGTGGTACCATCGCCTGCAACATCATTGGTCTTGGTTGCAACTTCCTTTACCAGCTGTGCTCCCATGTTTTCAAAAGCATCTTCCAGCTCAATTTCCTTTGCAATGGTAACGCCATCATTGGTGATAAGCGGTGCTCCGTAGGACTTATCCAGAACTACGTTTCTTCCCTTAGGTCCTAAGGTTACTCTTACTGTATCTGCTAACTGATTGACACCTGCTTCCAGTGCCGCACGAGCTTCTGCTCCGTATTTGATTTCCTTTGCCATTTTTGTCGGCCTCCTTTATGATTTGCTCTTACTGAATTACTGCCAGAATATCGCTCTGCTTTACGATAATGTACTCTTCATCCTCGATCTTAACATCTGTTCCTGCATACTTGGAATAAATGACCTGATCTCCGACCTTCACTTCCATTTTGATTTCCTTGCCGTCAACCACACCGCCAGGGCCAACTGCAACTACTTCTGCCTGCTGGGGCTTTTCCTTGTTCTGTCCGGGCAATACAATACCGGATTTTGTGGTTTCTTCTGCAACAAGCTGCTTTAATACAACTCTGTCTGCCAATGGTACTAACTTCATTTTAACTGCCTCCTTATTATAGTGAATTCCATTTTTATCATTTCTCTTTGTTAGCACTCATATATATCGAGTGCTAATTTCTAAAGCTTATATTAGCTTTATATGCTTTCCTTTGCAACCGTTATTACAGTCCTATTTCTATACATTTTCTTTTATTTTCTCTTGTTCTCTTTATTTATCTTTATTTTTCTCGTTTTCTTTGTAAATTAACGATTTAATAATTTGTTTAGAAATTGAAAAACACTTCAAAACATCTCTTTCGGATGATGTTTTGAAGTGCTTATGATTTCAGCATTTTCAGATGCCTTTTTGAAGGCGCTCCTTGTAGCCGGGTGCATTTTTAATTTCAAATTTATTGTCAAACATTTCGTATTCTGCATCGGAAAGCTTTGCTTCCAGGGTCTCTTCTACATTTGTCTTGTATACAATTCCTACTGCCACCGAGGGAGCCAGTCTTGGATCCTCATATGCAAGGCACTTGTCCTGTATCCGCTTTGCGTAGTCCTCCGCCTCTCCTTCTTCCGCCATGGGAATCAGCACCCCGAACACATCTCCATCGATCCTGCCGATGACAAAATAAGGATTTGCTTCCTCCTTCAGAATTCCGGCTACCACTGCGATCAGCCTGTCGCTTTCCTCGTCTCCGTAATGGTCATTTACAAATTTCCAGTCATTAATGTTCACGTTCAGCACCGCAATGGGCACCACCTCTGAGCGGTCTATGACCTTCATCTTACTGTCAAAATAAAGCTTGTTAAACACACCCGTAAGGACATCCTCACGCTCGTTTGCCGCTACGGCACGCTGTTTATCCGCAAGCTGCTTTTCCAGTTCTTCCAGGTAGATGCTGCTTTCTCTGCGAAGATACGCTTCTTCCCCAAGCCTTGCAAAAAGCTGCACCGTTTCATCTACCATTTCCCCGATCAGCCTTTCGTCCCTGTTTTTATTCAAAGGATTTATGTATAAGTGCCCAACCGTGTGGTTCTGCACCCTGATCTTCCTGCCCGGATCATTCACCACATCCGGATGAAAGCCCAGAAAGCTGTCGCCGATCACGACCTCCTTCTCACCATGGCGATCCGTCAAAAGAATATTGATTTCCAAAACCTGGGCCAGATTGCTTAAATAGCTTTTCATGATCTCCATATCATACAAATTTCCCAGGGAATAATTTCTGATGTTTTCCTTTACTCTTTTTTCATATGGTATTGAATCGTACCCCATAAAAGTCCTCTCCAAAGTGGTCTGTATTTTCTTTCAGTATAACGTTTCCTGCATGTATTCGCAAGCATTATTCCACTTTTCACAGGTTATTTTTTCAGGTTTTCATTCAGGGTACAATAGGCTCCTTTTTTATTATAAGAATCCAGCAGATGACTGTCCGGCCTCTTTGCCAGCGTGCCCTTGACGCTGCCAAATTCCTCCTCCTGTTTCTTTCCTTCCTCTCCAAAGCTTCTGGCCATATTTCCATGTCCGGCAAAGCCGCCTGCATCCTTTGTAAGCGTACTGAAGGTATCCTTTTCCTTTCCAAAGCGCCGCAGGGCTGCGGTCAGATTTACCCGGAATCTTTCCTTCAGGATCGTATTTCCACTGAAAAAAGCTGCACAATGATCCTTGACTGTAGCAAGCGCACTGCCGATCACCGCAAAAATACTTTCCTTTCCCTTTGCGGAGCTGTCCTTTTCCTCTCCAAGGTCATTCCAGAAATCCCTGAGAAGTCCTGCTGTCCCGGATCTGCCTGCGGGCTTCTTCACAGTTTGCCGCTGGCTTACAGCAGGCTGTACATCCCACCTGACCCCCTGGATGATCTGCCCTGCCTTCTGTTCCTTTTCTACAGCAAGACCTGCATTTGCCGCCTTTTTGCCCTCTCCCTCCTCATGGAGGCATTTGGTGATATGATGGTTATGCCCGTTCCCGTAATCTGTCTGGGAATAGGATGAGATTTCCTGATCAATCCGCATAAAAAAAACCTCCTTACAGCCAGTATCTTTCTATATATAATATCGGCTCATAGGAGATTTTTACTTAAACTATTTTTTCTGATCATAATCATCCAGGAAATGATGTCTGACCCCGTCTTTTTTGTACGCAATTACTGTACTTAAATTTACGTTTTCCACGCTTTTGAAAATGTTGCCCTCCACAAAGGGATTACTCTGCTTCATCTGTGCGATCAGGTTTTTTACCTCCACTCTCTTGGAGGTATTCTCCCCTCCGCAGGTGGTGCAGGTATCTGTAAATTTGCAGGCACACTGGATAAAATGCAGGTCGTTGGCATCCCGCCATTTCTTGATCTCTTCCTCACGGATCAGATACAGCGGCCTGATTAACTCCATTCCTTCAAAATTTGTGCTGTGAAGCTTTGGCATCATGGTCTGTACCTGTGCGCCGTAAAGCATTCCCATCAGGATCGTTTCGATCACATCATCATAGTGATGTCCCAGAGCGATCTTGTTGCATCCAAGCTCTTTTGCCTTACTGTAAAGATAACCTCTGCGCATTCTTGCACACAGATAGCAGGGGGATTTTTCCACATGATAAACGGATTCAAAAATATCTGACTCAAAGATCGTAACCGGTATCCCCAGCTTCTGGGCATTTTTTTCTATAATCTTGCGGTTTTCCGGGCTGTATCCCGGATCCATCACCAGAAACACAACCTCAAAAGGAAATTTGTGATGCCGCTTAAGCTCCTGGAAAAGCTTTGCCATAAGCATGGAATCTTTTCCGCCGGAAATGCAGACCGCAACCCGGTCTCCTTCCTTTACCAGCTCATATTCCCGCACCGCCTTGGTGAACTTGCACCAGATGCTTTTCCGAAATCTTTTCCGGATGCTTTCCTCCACATCATAAGCCGTTATCCGGGTTTCCTCGCCGGCCTTTTCTTCACTCATGTGATCCATCAGCCATCCCAGATACCCTTCCTTCAGGCTGTAGGCCTCTATGCCCTTTTGCTGCAAAAACTCTGCCGCAGAAAGACTGATCTCGCCCTTTTTACAATACAGGACAAGCTTCTGATCCCGGTACTTTTCATAGGACTGCTTCAGCTGCTCCAAGGGGATGTTCACACTGCCGCCGATATTTCCGTAGGAAAAGGAAAGCTCATCACGGACATCGATCAGCTGCGCTCCCTGCTCCAGGAAGGAGTCAAGTTCCTTTAAGGTGATTTCCATTTCCATTCCTGCTACCCCCTTAAAAACCTGGCATTATATTCCGCATTGATATCTGCAATCTCCTTTTTGCCGTCAATATAATCCTGATACATGTCAAAGGGGCTCCCGCCGCCAAGCCAGCAGGAAGAACAATTTTCGCATCCGCCGCCACAGTCCAGGGAACTTCTGATAATCTTTTCTCTTTCCGCTCTTGTTGTATCCTTAATTAATAAACCGCTCAATGAAATGACCTCACTTTCCATCTCATCTTACAACATTTCCCCCAAGGGTACAACGGAAATTCCTTCCTCCTGCAAAGCTTTTTTAATTTTTTCTACAAATTTCAGGGCTTTCACCCCATCTCCATGCACACAGACGCTATCTGCCGTAATGGGAATATCTTTGCCCGTAATGGCAGTTACCTTCTGCTCCTTGATCATACGGATCACACGGCTGACCGCTTCGTCCTCATCTGTGATCATTGCGCCTTCCTTGCTCCTTGCCACAAGTGAACCGTCCTCCTCATAAGCCCTGTCCGCAAAAACCTCTCTTGCAAAGGGAAGCTTGCAGGCTGCGGCCGCCGCTTCCATTTTGCTTCCGGGCTGGCCAAGCACGATCAGTCTTTCCTCTACAGCCTTTATGCCTTCACAGATGGCTATGGCCAGCTTTTCGTCCTTGCCTGCCATATTATACAGCGCTCCGTGGGGCTTTACATGCTGGAGAGTTCCTCCCTGGGCCTTTACAAATGCAGAAAGCGCACCAATCTGATAGATGATCAGCGCCTTAACCTCTGCAGGGGACAATTTCATCTCCCGCCTGCCAAAGCCCTGCAGATCCGGGTAGCCTGGATGCGCTCCCATTCCAATCCCTGCTTCCTTTGCCATTTTTACTGTCTTTTCCATCACAACAGGATCCGATGCATGAAATCCACATGCAATATTTGCCGATGAGATCAGCGGAATGATCTGCTCATCCATTCCAATCCTGTATGCGCCGAAGCTTTCTCCCAAATCACAATTCAGATCTACCTGATACATCTCTATCCCTTCCTTTCCTGCGAATATTATGTTAACCTTTCAGTTCCACATTCTTTATATCCGTAATCAGCATATGTCCGGGTGCATGGGTAATGCAGAAAGATGGCTTCACGCTCATCACAACGGACTGGGGCGTAACGCCGCAGCACCAAAATACCGGCACTTCCCCCTCCTTAATAGGCACTGCATCTCCAAAATCCGGCTTATATATATCTTTGATTCCAATTACCGAAGGATCTCCGATATGGATCGGCGTACCGTGAACCCGGGGCATCTGTCCGGAAACTGTTACCGCCTTTACGATCTGGTCATAAGGAATGGGCCGCATACTGACCACCATTTTCCCATGAAAGATCCCTGCCGGTTCACATTCCACGTTGGTGATATACATCGGTACATTACATCCCATGGTAATATGTCTGACCTCAATTCCCGCGTCAAGAAGCTCCGATTCAAAGGAGAAGCTGCACCCGATCAGGAAGCTGACCAGATCCTCCCTCCAGAACTTTTCCACATTGGTGTACTCTCCTGTCATCACACCGTTTTCATAGATACGGTACTTTGGAATGTCAGCAGCAATATCGGCCTCCTTCGCAATCTTATGTAAAAAACGGTCTCCTGCCTCAGATACTTCCAGGACAGGACAGGATTTCGGGTTTCGCTGGGTAAAAAGCAGGAAGTCATACGCATACTCCTTGGGGAGAACCACCAGATTTGCCTGGGCATACCCCGGGCACATTCCTGCAGTAGGGCCCGTAATCTTTTCTTCCTTAATATAAGTTCTTACCTCCTGCGGCTTTACGATTCCGTTTTCCTTCAGCCACCTTGCACTGATCCCTTCTACAGCCATCTGTTCATCCTCCTGTTTTGCTTTATCATTTCTTTCCTTTCTTTTGCAAACAGCTCCTGTGCCTCTTCCACCGATACCTCTTTAAAATGGATCACAGCCCCAGTCCCCATTTGTGCAAGTCTCGGAAGGTCTGCACTGATCACGGCTCCGATCTTGGCATATCCTCCCGTTGTCTGCCTGTCTGCCATTAAAATAATAGGCTTGCCGTTTGAAGGGATCTGAATGGCTCCGGGCACAATGGCGTCTGAAATAATATCCACCGTATCCTCATAGGAAACTGGCTCCCCTTCCAGGCGGTAGCCCATTCGGTCTGACTGCCCGGATATTTCATAGGGCGACTCAAAAAAGGTTCTGATCCCTTCCTTCGTGAAATATTCCTGCTGCATCCCCAGAACCACTCTTATGTCCTGTTCCTTTGCCGAAAAATCCGGGACATCCAGCTTTCTTCTTTTCTGATGCCTCAGTTCTTTCCTTGGGGCGGTAAAGGAAATTCTGTCTCCCGAAAGGAGCGCTCTCCCTTCAACGCCGCCCAGGTGATATTTCAGGCTGGTGGATTTGCTTCCCATGACCATGGGGATCTCCATTCCGCCTGCAAACCCGATATATGCCCTGACTCCGCTTTTGGCAAAGCCCAGCTTTAAAACGCTGCCTTCCTTTGCGGTAACGGCCTCATATCTTGGAACAGGAACACCGTCCAGGGTCGCTCCCATATCCGCTCCGGTAAGAGCAAAGCAGTTATCCTCCAAAAACGTAATCTCCGGCCCCAGCAGCGTTGCCTCCAGGGCAGCCTCATTCAGGTCATTTCCCAGAAGTATATTCAAAAGAAACAGGGACTGCAGATCCATGGCTCCCGCTGTTCCAAAGCCAAGTCCCTGGGCTCCCATTCTTCCTCTATCCTGAACAGTGGTTAATGCTCCAGGATTTTTTACTAAAAAACCACTCATAACCTCTGCTCCTCCTATCTTTCTTCTATTTCACACTGATAATCTCCCTTTTCACAGGCAAGGGCAATTTGCTGGTACTCCTTCTCAGAGATCGGTTCAAAATGAATGTAATCCCCTGCCTGATACAAAATCGGATCCGTTCTTCTTTCATCATAAGGCCGCACCGGCGATCTTCCGATCAACTGCCAGCCTCCCGGAGAAGCAAGAGGATAAATGCCGGTCTGATTTCCCCCGATGCCTACACTGCCGGCCTCGATCTTCACACGGGGGCTCTTTAATCTTGGTGTTTCCAGGCGCTCATCCATGCCGCCAAGATAAGCAAAACCGGGCAGAAATCCAAGCATATAGATCCGGTATTCCCTTTCACTGTGAAGCCTGATAACCTCTTCCCTGGTAAGTTTCGTATGCTCCATTACGGTATTCATATCGGGACAGAAAGGCTCTTCATAGCAAACCGGGATATGATAGATCTTTCTTTTTCCTGTCTGTTTCACAGAAAGGTTCTCCGCCGCTTCCTTCAGCTCCCTTACAAGCTTTTCACCGGGCAGGATCAGTGGATCATAAAACACGGTGACGGAACGAAAGGTAGGGATCATCTCCCTTATCCCTTTTATGTTCCGGTCCTCCAGCGCCTTTTGGAATGCCGTCACCTTTCCGCCGATCTCTTCACAGATCCTGTTCCCGAACTCTACTGTATATGCGCTGTCTCCGGCAATCAAGATTTTGACCTGCTCCATCTTCCGTTCCCCCTATGCATAATATTGTTTTGCAATAGTCACTTCAAACCACTTCTGAACATCATACTCGATGGCATAAGCCGTTGTACTGCGCATCATTTCAACAATCTGTGCATTCATGGTTACATCAAATCCATCGATACCCGGCAAAAGGGATCCGGTCATATTGACCATGCCACTTCTTGCGCATTCACAGAGCACGCTCTCCTCCATATTTTTATCATGCATTATGGATATTTTCTTTTTCAGATAAGCAATAGCGCTGATCAGGGCGTATACCCCCCAGTCAGACACCGTTGCCGTGATCAGATAATCTGCCGCTGTTCTGGCAAGGAGTCCACCGCCGCATCCGCACTGGCACTCTCCCTCTGCTGCATAAGGGATATATTTTCTGATATGCTCCCCAATGGCTCCCATACCGATTTCATTTCCCAGATCTCCAACTGCAAAGGTTTTAATGCCGAGGTTCTTTACTGCATCAAACAAGCCGTCCATCTTGGCTTCCAGCTCTGTCATATTGATGCCCACCGCATTATGATACTCTCCCTTTTTATTTGCACCGGGCGCTTCCGTTGAAATCAGCACCTTAGGCAGTCCGTAGGAAAAGAGTCTGTGAATGTTTTCCTCCACTTCCTCCATTTTCTTGGTAAAGGGATATACCCCAAAGGACTGGGGCATCTCAAGTAATGTGGAAATATCTTCATATAAGTGCATGCCGATCAGCGGCGAACAGTTTTTGATCGCAACCACGTTTTCTTCCGGACACACGATCACCGGCTTCACATCATAGGCCTCCACCAGGGCTCTGGCAAGGAGGATGGCTCCTACTATACCGTCTGTTTCCGGCTGTCTGTGCGGCCTTAAAATAAAACCGGTCATAATGTATACGATGTCCCCAGGCTCAAGCATACTGTTTAATGCCTTTGCACAGTGCATGGACACCGGCTCGCCTGCATATGCCCTTGATCCTTCATACAGGATACGGCATACCCCGTAACCTCTGGGATCCAGATTCATAAGCTGATCCAGATTGTTTCCTACATTTAAAATTGAAAGCTCCTCCCTTGTCATAATCTCTCCTCCTTTGCAATAAAAAAAGCGCCATGTTCTTTGCGAACATAACGCCTTTGTTATTTTGGTTACATTATAGACTCCCCTTTTTTAAATTGCAAGCATAATCTGCTTTTTATTTCTTAACACCAATTTAACATAAAGGAATTGCCCTCGCTTTCCCATACAGGTATAATTAATTTTACACTATTACTAAGGAAGCTGATACATATGAAACAGACAAAACGAACCGGTTCCTCACTGTTTTCACCACAATATATGGTAAGAGACATACTCATCTCGCTCTTTCTGCTGGCTGGCGCCACAGCCATTTCCTTTGGCTTTTTTCATGTTGTGCCGGAAAATTCCGCCAACATTGCCCTGATCTATATTTCTGCAGTGGTGCTTACCGCCAGACTGACAAACGGTTATCTGTACGGGATCGTGGCCTCCCTTGTAAGTGTTGTGGCTATCAATTATCTGTTTACTTTCCCTTTTTTTGCGGTGAACTTTACCCTGACGGGATACCCGGTCACTTTTATTGTCACCCTGCTCATCTCTATTTCCGTCAGCACGCTGACCACCCGGATCAAAGAGCAGGCGGACACCCTGATCGAGCGTGAAAAATTTTTAATGGAGGCTGAAAAGGAAAAGATGCGAGCCAACCTGCTGCGCTCCATCTCCCATGATCTCCGCTCCCCGCTTACCGGCATCATTGGAAACAGCACCGCTTACATTGACAATGCAGAGTCCCTGAGCGATACCGAAAAGCTTGAACTCGTAAAGCATATCCGCGAGGATTCCAACTGGCTTTTAAATATGGTTGAAAACCTGCTTTCGGTAACCCGGATCAGCGCCAACTCCATGAAAATTGCCACTTCCATGGAATCCGTTGAAGAGGTTGTTTCTGAGGCGATCAGCCGACTGCGCAAGCGCCTTCCTGATGCTGCCATCAAGGTACAGGTACCTGAAGAATTTCTGATGCTTCCCATGGATGCCATGCTGATCGAGCAGGTTATCATCAATCTCCTTGAAAATGCCATCGTCCATTCCAAAAGTACCCTGCCTGTGGAGCTGACGGTAACAGCAGATCCCAGACAGGCCTCCTTCCATGTAAAGGATTACGGGATCGGCATTTCTCCCGATAAGCTGGACAGCATCTTTGACGGTTCCTGCTATGATCCCGACAGTTCTTCCGACGGCCATCGAGGCATGGGCATTGGCCTGTCGATCTGTAAAACTATTATAACAGCACATAACGGCGAGATTAACGCCATTAATCACGAAAACGGCTGTGAGTTTATTTTTACTCTGCCACGAAATGAGGAAACGAAAGCATGAATGACACAAACATCTCCAAAAACACAATTCTACTAATTGAGGATGAGGAAAATATACGCACCTTCATTTCCACCACCCTTAAAAATCAGGGTTACAAGATCACTTCGGCTTCCAACGGAAAGGACGGAATGCATCTTGCCGCTTCTCTCTGCCCGGATATCGTTCTTTTGGATCTCGGCCTTCCGGATCTTGACGGAATGGATGTGATCAAACAGCTGCGGGCCTGGAGTGCAGTGCCGATCATTGTGATCTCTGCCAGAACTAATG
>ENA-OUQC01000622-OUQC01000622.1-human-gut-metagenome-genome-assembly--contig:-NODE-622-length-24130-cov-6.600623_pt1 | contig 24130 bp, 20 predicted proteins | sample MGYA00237942_ERZ548815 | MGnify/ENA primary metagenome ERZ548815 (study PRJEB26490, sample SAMN05194722) | human gut metagenome | biome: terrestrial biome; feature: human-associated habitat; material... | reverse complement strand
TACCACGTCTCGCCGGTTATCCTGTTGCCACTGTTCCATTCTTCTTCCCGCCTGTACTCTTTTTCTCCATTATACCAAAAAGCTTGCACGATGGCGAGACTTCTTTGACAGGCTGTGGAGGCCCGCCGAATGGCGGGCCTCCGTTTTTTCATTTCAAATTCGATTATTCTTCCGTGAGCTTGCTGAGAAGCTTTTCCTTCTCCTTCTGAAGCTGGGCTATCTTTTCCCTGCCGAGGGGGTACATGAAGCGCAGGATGACAAAAATGAGGAAGTACAGCACCGCAGGGATGAGCACGGAATCGGTGAACATCATGTCCAGCGTACCGCCGGTGATATTCGCGGTGTTGAGGACGTTGTCCGTGTAGCCGATGCGCAGAAGCGCCATGTTCACAAGTATGGCCGCGATGGTCTGGCCGAGCTTGCGCATAAAGGTGAAGAAGGCATAGCTCGTCGCCTCGTCATGCAGGCCGTAGCTGACCTCGTTATAGTCAATGGCGTCTGTCGCAATGGCCCAGACGAGCAGGAAGATGAACGCGTTGCCGACGCCCGACAGCAGACACACCGCAAGGAACATCCACACGTTCGTTCCGCCCACGAGGTACAGCGCGAGATTGCACACGCCCGCCATGAGCATCCCATAGGCGCAGACCTCGCGCCGTCCGAAGCGCGCGCCGAGCTTGCCGGCGAACAGCATGATGACCGCGACGGGCAGATACTGGCACACCGTCGGCATCATGGACAGGCCGGGGGCGTTGAAGTAGTAATTGAAGAGATAGGTGTTGTAGCTCTGGCTGAACATCTGCGCGGCGAGGAACAGCATACCCACAAGGCACACCGCCATATACGGGCGGCTGTGCAGCAGGATCTTTATTACCTTCCACGTCTGCCCCTTCTCCTTGGGCGCGGGCTTCGTGGGCACGCGCTCAGTCGTCCAGCGGTAACACAGCAGGTACGCCGCCACGGACAGCGCCGCAATGACGGCCGCGCCAGTGAGTATCTTGCCGTAGGACATCACGGAGGTGCCGTTCGCATTCTTGACGTAGCAAAAGCTGATGAGCAGCATTGCGGGCATTGCGCCGAATGTGGAGCCTATCGAGCGGAACACCGACAGGGATGAGCGCTCACGGTCGTCGGAGGTGATGACCTGCGCAAGCGAACCGTATGGGATGTTTATGCCGGTATAGAGCATACCGAAGAGGATATACGTCACATAAGCATATGCGAGGTAGCCGCCCTCGCTGAGGCCGGGGATCTTCACGAACATCAGCACCGCCGACAGCGCGACAGGCACCGCCAGAGTCTTGAGCCAGCGGCGGTAGCGCCCGTCCGGCGCAGGCGGGATGCGATCGATTATCCGCCCCCAGAGGGGGTCATTTATCGCGTCCCACACGCGCGCGATGATGAACATGACCATGATGCTCACAACGCCGATGCCGAGAACGTCCGTGTAGTATTTTTGCAGCACGCTCTGCACTAGCCCGAACACCAGCAGCGACGCAAGGTCGCCCATGGCGTAGCCGATCTTATCGCGCGTGTCGATCCCGCTCGTGCGGGAAATATAGCTTGTCTCCATATCGTCTCTCCTTTATAATTTTATTGTACCGGCCGCTTCTCTCGCGGCATTGAACACATCTGCAAATTCGCTGTTCCTGCGCCAGAACACAGGCGGGCGGCCCAGCGGCGCGGCAACGGTATATTCATCCCCTCCGGCATACTCCGCGCCTGTCCAGAAGTGCACCCACTCCCCCGCCGGCAGATATACGCGCCATGAGCGCGCGCCCTTTTCTATCACCGGCGCGACGAACATGTCGCCGCCGAAGAAATACGCATATTCATCGCGGCTTGCCGCGTAGCTTCCCGCCGCCCAGAAATCCGGGCGTATCGCGGGGATGCCGCGCGACGCGTCACCGGCGCATTTTTCGATATACGGCTTCAGCGCCGCGTGCACGCGCGTGAGGGCCACCGTATGCGGCAGCACACCGGGCGCGTCAAACTGGCTGTTCGCCCACGGGCGAATGGACTCATGACTGCGCATCATGAGGGAGAACGCCCCGGCCTCGAGCCATCTGGTGAAAAGCTCATCGTCGCGGCGGAGCTTGCCGAACGAGAAGAAGCCGCCGATATCCCAGTGCACCATCGTCACGCCGGAAAAGCCGAGGGAGAAGCAGGCCGGCATGATGCATGGCATACCGTAATCGCGCGTATAGTCCGTGTGCTGATCCCCGTTCCAGAGTATAGGGGCGTACTGCTGTATGCCGAGATAACCGGAGCGCGTGAAGAACATGACGTCCTCATCGCCGTACTCCTCTATCGCCTCGCGGTTGAGCTTGGCCCACATGACGGGCCACCTGTTGTGGAGCTGCGCGGGGTCGCCGTCGTGCAGGACGCAGTCCACCGGCAGATACTCGCCGAAGTCCGCCATCCAGCCAGAGACGCCGAGCGCAAGCATGTTCTGCTTTATGAGCACATCCTTTGTAAAGCGCACGGCTTCCGGATTTGTAAGGTCAAGCATACCCGCGTCAAAGGTGGTGGATTTGATATGATATATACTGCCGTCACGGCGGCGGATGAGATAGCCCGCAGCGGCGCACTGTTCATAAAGGCGGCTGCCCTTGACGAGATAGGGGTTTATGTACGCCAGAAAGCGCACGCCGCGCGCACGAAGCTTTTCTATCGCGCCGCGCAGTCCGGGATAAAGAGTTTCGTCCGCCTCCCAGTTCCACCAGACCTGCTTGCCCATGACGGTGCGGTTCTCGCCGGACCAGTCCTGACTCCACACGCCGCATATCTTCGCGCCCGCGTCGAGCATGGCAAAGGTCTTGTCCAGCACTGTCTGCGTGCCGCCCTGCACGCCGAGGATCATTCCGTCCATGCACCATCCGGGGATATACTGCCTATTCGGCACATTCGCCGCGGCATGGCCCGCAAGCTCCTCATAGCTGCTGCCGGTCTGTATCTTCAATGCCCGCGGACAGGCGTCGAACGCGAAAACATACGCCCTTTCGCCGAAAACGGCGCGCCCGTCGCTGTCAGCGTCGAACGCGATGAAGCGCCCGCCGTCCGTCACGAACACCGGCATCGGCGCATAGCTGCCTATCTCCGCGTGTGACTTCTCGCGGTAAAGCGGCGCGGGCAGAAGCGCCTTTTCAACGATGGTCGAGGCCTTGATATGCTCCGACACAAAATTGACCACAGTTTCACCGCGCAGGTTCACCTTGCGGTACTGCTCACCGCCGCCGAAAACGGCCTCACCCCTGACTGCGGGCAGGCTGAACTCACAGCCCCACCCCGCCTCGCCGGAAAGGCGAAGCTCCGCGCCGCCGGGAAGCGGCGAATATTCCACGCGCAGCGTATGCCCCGCGGCGCTGAATGTGACGCTACCGCCGCTTTGCTCAATATCCGTGAGCGGAATACGCTCCGCCTCGCGCACCGTCACCTTGACCGTGCCGCGCGAGGACTTATAGTCCTTCTCCTGACGCACGGCGACGGCAAATGGCGCATCCTGCCTATGCCGCACGAGCTCACGCCCGTCGAGGCACAGCGCCCAGCCGCCGTTCATGCAAGTTTCAAGCATGACTGTTCCCTCCCTTTATTAGTTGGCCGAGTAAGTATCTGGTTATATATTACGGTCTTGCGCGGGCGTTGTCAATAATGAATCATTGACTTTTTTAACAGCGTGAATTAAACTGTTTTCAGAAAGGACGTGCTGATTATGGAGAAATCGCGTATCGGAAGCGCCGTATCGCGCCTTATAGACATGATACTTGCGGGCCTGTACTGGCTAATTTGTTCATTGCCCGTAATAACGCTGGGCGCGGCAAGCACGGCGCTGTACTACTCCGTGGTCAAGTGCGTGCGGCATGAGCGCGGGCGGCTGACAGGCGTTTTCTTCTCCGCCTTCCGGCGTGAGCTTCGCCAGAGCACGCTTACATGGCTCATCTACATCGCCTACACCGTATTAGTCGCGCTGGACGCTTACGCCATCGGCGCGGCCGGACTCGGCGGCGGCGTTCTGGGCATTCTGCGGTGGGTATTCTTCCTTCCCGCGCTGCTGAGTCTGCCGTGGATGTTCGCGTATATCTCGCGGTTTTCAAACAGCGTCGGGGGCAGCTTCAAATTCGTTGGGTGGCTGACGCTGCGGCACATCGGGCGGTCTGCGGCGCTGGCAGCCGTGCTTATCGTGGCGGGTGTTATAGTCTACCTCACGCCGCTGCTTCTGCCGCTTCTGCCGGGCGCGGTATGTATGCTGATGAGCCTTGTTATCGAGCCGGTGTTCCGCGAGTACACGGCGGAGCAGGACAGCGAGAGCGGCGACGCATGGTACAACGAGTGATATGTGTTACATACAAAATATATAAACCATAAACGGAGGACTGGCTCTATGACAGTGAAAAACATTGAGTGCACAGCGGCCGTGCCCGCGCTTCGGCTGGCGATCGGCGGGAAGGACCTTCTGCTGCACACGCCGGAGTGCCCCGCGGTATTCGCCGGGCGCGGCAAGGAGAGCATCAGCATGTACCGCGGCAATTTCGACGTGAACGACCGCGTGTCGGAGCGCTTCGCACTGCGCCTCACGGCGGCGGAGGGCGGCGCGCTGACCTTCACGCACCCGGACATGGGCGGCGCGCTGACCGTGCACATCACGCGCGAGGGCGGGCTTCTGCGCCTGCGCGGTGAGTGCAGCGATAAGAGCATCAACCGCATCTGGCTGCGTCTGCGCGCGGATGAGGGCGAGCACGTCACCGGCGGCGGCGAGCAGTTTTCCGCGCTGGATATGCGTGGACGGCTCTTCCCGATATGGACGCGCGAGCAGGGCGTCGGCAGAAACAAGCTGACCGAGACGACGCGCCTTGCCGACGCGAACGACGGCGGGGGCGGAGATTACCACACCACTTTCTTCCCCCAGCCGACCTTCGTCTCCTCCCGCATGTACTGGGCACATCTCGAAAACTATGAGTATTCCGAGCTGGACTTCCGCGCGGCGGACTTTCACGAGATAGGTCTGTGGGCGGGCGCGTTCTCGCTCGTCCTCTGCGCCGCCGGCAGCTACAAGGAGCTTCTGTGCGCGCTATCCGCGCTCCTCGGCCGCCAGCCGGTGCTGCCCGATTGGGCGCTGCGCGGAATATGGCTGGGCGTGCAGGGCGGCACACAGCGCGCCACGGAGCTTCTCGACCGCTGCCGCGAGGGCGGAATGGACGTATCAGCCGTGTGGATACAGGACTGGGAGGGGCGGCGCATAACCTCCTTCGGCAAGCGGCTGCAATGGGACTGGCGCTGGGATGAAAGATCCTATCCCGGACTTGACAAGGTCATTGCCGCCGACCCCGGCACGCGCTGGATGGGCTACATCAACCCGTATCTTGTCGAGGGCGGCGTGCTGTTCAATGAGGCGCGCAGTAAGGGCTATTTCGTGAAGAGGCCGGACGGCGGGGATTATCTCTTTGACTTCGGCGAATACGACTGCGGCGTGGTGGATCTGACGCTGCCCGCGGCGTTTGAATGGTACAAAAACGTGATAAAAACCAACCTTATCGGGCTGGGCTTTCGCGGGTGGATGGCGGATTTCGGCGAATACCTCCCCGCCGACTGCGTCTGCTACGGCGGAAGCGGGATGGAGATGCACAACAAGTGGCCGCTGCTGTGGGCAAAGTGCAACCGCGAGGCCGTGGAGGAAAGCGGGCTTCTGGGCGAGTGCGTGTTCTTCATGCGCGCCGGTGCCGCGGGCTGTCAGGGGTATTCAACGCTCCTGTGGGCGGGCGACCAGTGCGTTGACTGGTCGGCGGACGACGGTCTGCCGTCTGTGATAATCTCCGCGCTGACGGCGGGGATGAGCGGCTTCGGTCTGCACACCTGCGACGCGGGCGGGTACACGACGCTGTACGGCCTGCACCGCGACGAGGAGCTTCTGCTGCGCTGGCTGGAATTCACCTGCTTCACACCCGTCATGCGCACGCACGAGGGCAACCGTCCGGACGACAATGTTCAACTTTATTCAAGCCGTGAAATAATTACGCGCGCTGCGCGCCTGTCGCACATCCACACGGCGCTGCTGCCGTATACCAAGCACTGCATGAAGCAGAATTCCGAGTGCGGCCTGCCCGTCATGCGCCCGCTGTTTCTTGATGCGCCGCATGAAGAGCGCGCCTATGACCGCGAGGCGTACAGCTACATGCTGGGCGACGAGGTGCTTGTCGCGCCCATCGTCGTGCCGGGCACGGATGAGCGGCGCGTGTGGCTGCCCGAGGGCGAGTGGGTGCACCTGTGGACGGGAGAGCGCTTCTCCGGCGGAGAGGCGTGCGTTCCCGCGCCGTTGGGAGAGCCGCCCGTATTTTACCGCAGCGGGCGCTTTTCCGAACTTTTCGAGAGCATTTCCGCAAACCGCGTTTGATATTCCTCTCTCCTCACGCCGCGTCTGCCCCACGCACGGACAGACGCGGCGTATTGTACAAAAACGCAAAGATACCGTTAATTGTCCTAATGTTTTGCCATGATATGGTTGTGCGTGAGTGTCAAATGGGCGAACTGCACAAAAACACCGCGCAAAAATCTACACTTGCGACAGTTATAGATGCTTTACAAATCGCGCGGCGGCCATTATAATAATACCAGTGCCAGTACATGGCTTTTTTTGTAACAAGTTAATTAACGCTGTTAATTAAAATTAAATCAAATGACAAAAGGAGACACGAAATGAAAAAAGCGCAGAGACTGTTAGTCCTCATCCTCGCACTTGCGATGTGCTTCTCTCTCGCCGCCTGCGGCAGCAGCGCCGCCACGACGCAGCCCGCACAGAGCGACGCACAGACCGAGGCCCCCGCCGAAGCCGCCCCCGCGGGCGAGATAGTCATCAACTTCCCCTGCATCTGGGTCGGCACTGACTCCAAGGCCGCCTACCTTGCACAGATGGTTGAGGACTTCAACGCCGAGAACGCCGGTGCCATCAAGGTCGTCATCGAAGAGCAGACCGACTATCAGGCATACCGCGACAAGATCCGCACCACCATCACCACCGGCTCCGCGCCCGACATCTGCATCCTCGACACCACCTTCGACATTCAGGCGTATCAGGAATCCGGCAAGTTCATGGATCTGACCTCCTACCTTGCCGACGGCTGGGGTGAAAACTTCACCGACGGCTGCTTCGACGCGTGGAGCGTTGACGGCAAGACCTACATTCTCCCCTTCGAGAGCGCCATCTTCCCCATCGTCTACAACAAGGACATCCTCGCCGCTGCCGGCTGGGAGACCTTCCCCACCGCCTATGACGAAATGTTCCAGATGTTTGCCGACATCAAGGCTGCCGGTTACAACGCCGTCGGTCAGATGGCGGGCGACAACGCCTGGACCTCCATGCTGTGGTACTCCCTCATCGTTGAGGCCATCGGCGGCAAGGACGTCTATGCCAACGGCCTGAGCGACCCCGCGTTCGTCGAGGCGGCAGGCGTGCTCAAGCAGATGTATGACTACACGTTCGACGGCGCTGTCTCCGCGACGGCTTCCGACGTCAACGGCCACTTCCTCAACCGCGACACCGCCCTTTACCTCAACGGCCCGTGGTGGATCGCCAACTTCTACAAGGAAGAGAACGGCGGCCTGAACGAGGTCTGCGACGTTGCCACCAACCCCGTGTATGACGGCGGCAAGGGCGATGCGGCCGGTCTCGTGACCACCGTGCAGGGCTTCCTCGCCTGCGCAAAGCAGGATGACCCCGCAAAGGAAGCCGCAGTTGTGAAGTTCCTGCAGTACATCTCCGAGCCTGAGCGCGTGTCCGAGTGGGCGCTGTCCTCCGGCGCGATGTTCTTCGTCAAGTACCCCCCGTCTCCCGAGACCAACGAGATCTCCCAGAAGTTCACCGAGATAGCCAACAACGCCAGCTACACCATCCTGCACGTCAACGGCGCTTTCCCGACGGCGTTCTCCACGGAGTTCCCGGCGGCTGTCTCCTCCCTCGTTCTCGGTCAGGTCGATGAGCAGGGCTTCGTCGATATGCTACAGACCGCTATCGACAACGCAGCGTAACATCATCTGACACATAAGCAAAAGCATCACTCACCGCCGGGCAGGCTTTTCCGGCTTGCCCGGCGGTCTTGATTTATCAAAGCAGTCCGGCACACTGACTGCTTTGATAAGTCAAGGAGGTGACGCGATGAAACCAACCAAAACCGACCGGCGCGCGCTGGCGGCGTTTATGGCGCCGGCGTTGGTCATGATGCTCGTTTTCTTCGTGATACCAGTGCTGTACGTTATTGCCGTCAGCGTCCTTAAATGGAACGGTATCTCCGCGCCGAGCTTCAACGGGATGAAAAACTTCGCCCTGCTGTTCAAGGACAAGGCTTTCATCCGCTCTATCGTCAACAACGTCATATGGGCGTTCACCGCGGCATGCATTCAGGTGCCGCTGGCGATGCTCATGGCGATCATACTCTCGCGCAAGCCGCGCGGATGGAAGTTCTTCCGCACGGTGTACTTCTTTCCGCAGGTCATATCCGGTATCGCGCTGGCAATGCTGTGGCGCGGCATTTACAATGCCGACTACGGTCTGCTGAACGGGCTGCTGAAGGCCATCGGGCTGGGGCATCTCGCCTGCGACTGGCTGGGCGGACTGAAAACGGCGTTCCCCGCCGTGCTAATCTACTGGGTGTTCTATGTAGGGTATTACATGGTCATAATGATGGCGGACATCACCACCATCGACCAGAGCTATTACGAGGCGGCGACCATCGACGGCGCGTCCGACTTCCAGCAGGCGATATACATCACCATTCCGCTCATCAAGAAGACCTCTCTGCTCACCTGCGTCACGCTTGCGAGCATTATGGGGCTGCGTCAGTTTGAGCAGGTGTATATGCTCACCAACGGTCAGCCCGCGAACACGACCTCGACCATGGTGCTGTATCTGTATAAAAAGATGCAGGACGCGAACTATGGCCTTTCCAGTGCCACGGCCGTCATTCTCATCGTCGTTGGCATACTGTTCATCATCTGCATCCGCAAGCTCTTTGAAGGGCGCAGCGAGACCATACCGGCAAAGCCAAGGAGGAAACAGTGATGGAAAACAAGGCCACCCTCTATATGACTCCGTGGCAGAGCGTGAAGCACGGGCTGCTGATATTCTTCCGCTGGTTCCTTATCATATTCTTTGCCGCGTACACGCTTTTCCCGCTGCTGTGGCTGGTCATATCCTCGTTCAAGACCAACTATGAGCTTCTGACGAACCCGTTCTCTCTCCCCGCCGTGTGGCAGATCGGCAACTATATAAACGCGCTGACTGTCGCAGGGCTTGGGCGGATGCTGATAAACTCCGTTGTCGTCGGCCTCGGCGCGACGGCGCTGAACGTCATCATCGCCAGCATGAGCGCCTACTGCATTTCCCGCTTCCGCTTCAAGGGGCGCGAGAAGTTCTACGGGCTGTTCACGGCAGGTATACTCATCCCCCTGAATGCCCTCATGGTGCCGTACTTTGTCATCATCAACAAGCTCGGGCTTTATGACACATACGGCGGCATGATACTTCTCTACACCGCCATCGGCATCCCCATGTCCACCTTCCTCATCCGCGGGCTGATGGACTCCATCCCGATGGAGCTTGAGGAGGCGGCTTATATCGACGGCTGCGGCTTCTTCGCCCGCTTCTGGCATATCATACTCCCCCTCTCCCGCACGGGCATCGTCACCGCCGCCACGTTCGAGTTTCTGACCTGCTGGAACGAGTTTGTGTTCGCAAACCTCATCGTCTCGTCCGAAAAGCTGCGCACGATCCAGGTCGGCATACGCTACTTCACCAATCAGTTCTCGACTGACTACGTCTCCATGTACGCGGCGATCGTCATTTCGATAATCCCCTCTATCCTTGGCTACGTTCTCTTCCAGGAGCAGATAATAAGCGGAATGACCAGCGGCGCGGTAAAGGGGTAAAGGGAAATAGCTATAAAACTCTTTAAGCATTGTGTTTGATATCTGCCATTGTATGCAAAAAGGTTGATTTTATAAACCGGGATTATTTTCATGAGAATCCGGATGAAGTAACCGACTGACTGCAAACCGCCGCGGCTCGTATGAGCCGCGGCGGTTTGCGTAACCAATATAGTATTTCGCATAAAGCCCATCCCCCATAACGGTGCTTTGCCGCCGCGGGGCGCGGGGATCACTCACTGGTCGATTGGCTTCATGGTCGGGACGATTTAGGACATCGTTTCAATTCTTGCTATAACCCAACATAGTTCAAAATAAGTCGCAAATCAGATTTTTTCAAAATCCTACTTTACTTTATTTTCGATTAGTTTCGTGGGGGCTTTGTGTAAGAATTGATGTAAATGATGTAAATGCTTTTATCCACCAACTATGAAGTCCGTATCAATTTAATCTGTCAAACCGACACTTTATTATACTCATTTTTGAAGTAGGAGTCAAGACCTTCAAATTCGGACTTCCTCAGCTCCTTTGTTACATCGGTATAGATGTTGAGCGTAGTTGAAATATCCTTATGACCGAGCGTGTCCTGAATGACCTTAACATTTAGCCCTGCTTCGCACATTCTTGTTGTGAAAGTATGCCTTAAAGAATGGCAGCTAAAATGCGGGAGCAATACTTCTGCATTTTCATCTTTCAACAACTGCTCATCGTTACAGTCACGAATAATACGGCGAATTGCTTTGTTGAGGGTTGCCTGATGTTGCGGCTGTCCGAAACGGTTGATGAAGATAAAATCGGTGTATCCGTCAACAGTCGCTTCACAATGAAGGTCAAGTAATTCCTGTCTTTCTTTTTCCATTAAAAATGCTTCTTTGACGAAACCGAGCATAGGCACTTTTCTTCTTCCTGCCGGGGTTTTGGTCGTATTAACATTGAAGTAACAGCCACGCTTACTGCCCTCGGTACGATGGTCATAGTAAACCAGCGTGTGGTTCACATCAATGATACCTTCTTCCAAATCAATATCGCACCATCTTAACCCTGTAACCTCTCCAACACGAAGTCCCGTACCAATCATAACCGCAAACACCGGATACCAATACTTTGATGTCGGAGAGTTTTTCAAATAGTCAAGAAACAACTCTTGCTCCGGCTTTGTTAAGGCTCTACGCTTCTCGGTCTGAAAACAATGGGACTGTTTCAACTCTTTGAGCACATTGTTTGACGGGTTATTCCTGATGTAGTCATCATCGACCGCCATATCCAAAATCTGATGGAGAACCGTATGAATATTATCAATGGTCGCCGGCTTCAGATGGCGTTCGTCTGCAAGGTAATTATAGAACCTCTTTATATCTGTTTTTCTCAGAGAAGATACAGTCTTTGAGCCTATCTGATGACGGACAAAGGTCTCATACATATACTTATAGTTTTCAAAGGTGTTGTTTTTCAGACCTCGCTTCAAATCCTTCCAAAGCTCATAAATGTCATTGACCGTTGTGTATCGAGCTTCTGCCTTAATGCCATCGCTCTTGTCTTTTGCGATTTGTTCCTCTTTGTATCGCAGTTCATCAAGTGTCTTGGCATACACATAACGCCTTTTGTGGTTGGCGTCCGTCCAACTGAAATGGTATGTACCATCGGCTCTCTGTGATTCGCCTGTACGAAGCACTACTCTTGATTTGTCTTTTCTTTTTGTTCTTGGCATAACTTTTTCCTCCCTTAAATACTAAATTGCTTATCAAGATAATCAATAAATTTGTCTCGGATTACACAGACCTGAACACCGTTAGTGACAGCAAAGGGACAATCGCCCCTCATTATGATTTGCCTGATTTTTGTCCTGCCGATACCGGTGTACTCGGCTGCTTCCTCAACCGTTAAAACCTTCTTCTCCCAAAAGGGAGCATTTTCTTTTCGCTTTTCGAGTAAGACTCTGTAAGCTAAAACATCGTTGTCCATAAGCCCTCCTGTTACAATATAGTTGCCTCGGAAAAGTGGCAGCCAGCTACGAGCCGAGACATCTCGTTGCCTAAGCTGTTAGAATAGGAAGGTAATGGTCTGACCTGTTCCTCCAAGGGCTTATATGTCCGTTAGGAAGTCAGTCAGCCATCCTCCTATTCGCAGCGTTCGATTTGTGCAGGTAGAGCCGTGTGTTCGTGTCACCAAACAGATAGAATCGGCAATGGGCAAAGATGGCTTAAGTCCATTGCAAATTCTTTCAGGAGTGATGAACATGAACGCAGCAGGTATTGATGTTTCCAGTAGAAAAAGCACCGTGGCCGTGCTTCGTCCTTTCGGCGAAGTCGTGAAGCTGCCCTTTGATGTGCGCCACAACGCCGGGGATCTGGCGGCACTGGCAAAGCAGCTCAAATCCATCGAAGGTGAAACGCGGGTGGTCATGGAACACACAGGACGCTACTATGAAAGTATCGCCAAGGTCCTTCACGAAGCCGGGCTCTATGTTTCGGCTGTCAACCCTCTGCTCATCAAGGAGTACGGCAACAACTCTCTCCGCAAGGTCAAGACCGATAAGGCAGATGCGATGAAAATTGCCAAATACGCGCTTGACAACTGGACCGAATTGCGGGATTATACTCCTATGGATACGATTCGATATGATTTGAAAACGCTGAATCGCCAGTTCCAGTTGGCCTCCAAGCAGAAAACCGCAACCGCAAATAACCTCGTTGCACTTCAGGAGCAGTCTTTCCCCGGCATCCGCAAGCTGTTTGACAGCCCTGTGCGCAGCGATGGCACACAGAAATGGGTGGATTTCACCCATGACTTCTGGCACGTCGATTGCGTCCGCAGCTGCTGCCAGAACGCTTTTACTGAGCGCTACCGCAAGTGGTGCAAGCGAAACCGTTACCAGTTCAGCATGGAGAAGGCCGCCGAGGTGTACGCTCTGGCCAAGTCGGCTGTTGTGCTGGTGCAGAAGACCTCCATCACGAAAACGCTTGTTCAGGAAGCCGCCAGTCAGCTCACAGCAATCTCGCGCAGCGTGGAAACCTACCGCAGCGAGATGAACAAGCTGGCTTCCCAGCTCCCGGAATACCCTGTTGTCATGGAAATGTTCGGTGTTGGGGAATCCCTCGGGCCGCAGCTCATGGCGGAGATCGGTGATGTGCGCCGCTTTGAGCGCAAGCAGTCGCTGGTTGCCTTTGCAGGAATCGATCCGGCGCCGAGCGAATCGGGCGACTATTGCTCTCGCAGCAATAGGACTACAAAACGCGGCTCTCCGTATCTTCGCAAAACGCTGTTCAATATCATGACCGTGCATCTGCAGCGTGCTCCGGCAGACGAGCCGGTGTTTCAGTTTCTGGACAAAAAACGTGCCGAGGGCAAGCCGTACTATGTTTACATGACTGCTGCGGGGAACAAATTTCTGCGCCGTTACTACGGCAAGGTGATGGCTTACTTCTCCACTCTGGAGGGTCTGCCGCCCGTAGACATGGATTCAACAGGTCTGCACCACGCGGAGTAACTATCTGCTATCTGGCCTCTCAGGTCGGCGCATTTGCGGCGGCCTTTTTGTGTTGCACTTTTTTACTACCTGCTGCCTGCAAATTTTCCTTCTGTCAAGTCCGCTTTGGGGCTTGACTTTTTATTTGCAGGCTTTTCGTACCTTTTCCGGCATTTATACCAAATTATAGTTTAATAATATTTTCCTGATGTGTCAATATACCAGTGGTTTGAAAAGCACTCTTTGCGGCGCATTTTAATAGTCTGACCTCACCGGCGGCCGCGTGGCCGCCGGTGAGGCGTTTTCATATATACGTTTATCGCATCCACCAGTATTGTCCGACATAGTTGCGGATGCTGTCGCGGTCTGTCAGCTCCGGCGGCACGTCCAGCATGTCCACTGTCGAGCTTTTTTCTTCGCCGAGGATGCAGTATTTATGGCGCACGGCCTTGTGCAGCGCAGCATAATACATCACCTGCGTTCCGGCGTGGCCGTCTGCAAGGCTCACGCTTTCAAAGAACAGACCGATATTGCCGCTGTCGAACCTGTGCGCGGCAAGCTCCGGAATATCCTCCGGGCGGACAAAAGGCTGCGGCTTCTTTTTGGTAAAGCACATTATTTTCCCTCCTCTGCTGCGTCCGGCGCGATAAGCGCGTACAGCCGGTCAAAAAGCTTCGCCACGAGCGGGCGCAGCGCGCGGTCTATCACGTTCACCAGCCTGTCGGCCAGCGCCGACAGCGCCACCGCCGCGGCATAGCTCAGCGGCAGGGCGACGATGAAGAACAGATACCTCTGCCCCGCGACGGGCACAAGGCGCCTCAGCCACCCGTACACGAACGAGTCGGTTATCGACGAGAAGAGGAACGCGCCGTAGGAATACTTTGCGACGGTGCGGATAAGCCACGCCAGCCGCGCCGGGCAGCGCGAGACGTCCAGACTCATCACGAACAGAAACACCAGCGGCGTCAGCACGGCGTTTTGCAGCCCCTCGTGCGTATACAGGAATGACTGCGCGGCGTGCCCGTAAAACGGCGACGACGCGTCGAACACAAGGTAGTTGAAGGCCGTGAACACGCCCAGCGCGCCCAGCAGCCACGCCGCGCACTTCTTCGCGCTTATCTCCGGCCGGTACTCGCCGATGTACGCGCCCATGAAGTAGAACATTATCGGCCAGATGCGCTGCCACCAGTAGGCGCAGAGGTTGACGAAGGTGTTCAGCACGGAAAATGGCAGGCTGGACAGCAGGAAAAAGCTGAGGATGAGGATGCGCTTATGCCCGCGGCAGCTCAGTGAGGCGTAGGCGAGGTTGAGAAACGGGATGAGCATGAACAGCCCGCCGTACAGCAGGATGTACCAGCTATACTCCGTCGCGGTGAAGTTGACTATCGCGCCGATGAAATCGCGCGCGCTCATCTCCACGCCGAGGTAAAAGCGCGTGTACAGCAGGTTCAGCACGGCGCAGATGAAATACATCTCCAGCAGGCGCAGTATGCCGAGGTAGTAGCGCGCGCTCAGCCGTTTGCCGCGCTGAAAATAGCCCGACAGCATCAGAAACAGCGCCAGCGCCGGTATGAACAGCGTGCGCATAAGCTCTGACAGTATGGCGGCGAGGCCGGTGTACCCGGCGTTATATATATCGCAGTGCGTATAGAAGTGCACGCCCATGACGAAAAACAGGGCGACGCAGCGGATGAGGTCGGGTTTAAGCTCGCGCGGGCGGGCGGGAGTGCTTGTCATGCGGTCAGCTCCTTTGAAAATAATGCGGCCGGGCGGCGTTCAGCCGGAAAAGCTGCGGCACAGGTGACGCACGCAGCACTCGCTGCACCGGGGAGAGCGCGCCGGGCACACCGCGCGCCCGTGCAGCACCAGACAGTGGCAGAAGTCCGAGGACTTCTCCGGCGGGAGGAGCCGCCGAAGCTCCATTTCTATCTTCACGGGGTCCTTCAGATCATCCACAATGCCCATGCGGTTCGTCAGGCGGATGCAGTGCGTGTCCACCACGGTGGAGCCGGGCACGTGGAAAACGTCGCCGAGGATGAGGTTCGCCGTCTTGCGCCCGACGCCGGGCAGCGCCGTCAGCTCCTCCATCGTCCGCGGCAGGCAGCCGCCGTATTTTTCGAGCAGGATCTGCGCGCAGGCCACGATATCGCGCGCCTTGGAGCGGTAAAACCCGCAGGAGCGCACGTATTCCTCCACCTCTTCCACATCCGCGCGCGCAAAGTCCTCCAGCGTCGGGAAGCGTGCAAAGAGCGCCGGGGTTATCTTGTTGACGCGCTCATCCGTGCACTGTGCGGCGAGACGCACGGAGAAAAGAAGCTCATAGTCCTTCCGCCAGTCCAGCGTGCAGTCCGCCAGCGGGTACTCCGCCAGCAAAAGCCGCACTATCTCGTTTATCTGCTGCTGTGTGCGCATCACGTCACCCCGGTAAATGAAAATAGGATATTTTATAATAAGTATAATTGCCCCGGCGGGGGAAGTCAATGAAAAGCTGTGCACGGATATGCGCCATGTGGGTAAACGCGGGCCAAAAGCCCACAGGATATTTTTAAAAAGCTGAAAACCGGGCGGCCCGGAGAGGAGCCACCCGGCTGCTTGAGATCGCCGTGCGCTTATTTATGAGGGGGATTATATGAGCCTTGCGATCTCGTAGGAGTTATTTACTGCCGCGTAGACGTTGCCGACGGCATTCATGTCGCCGCTGGTATAGACCTCAATGCCGCAGCCCCTGAGCTCGTCGGCGAAGCCGGATACGCGCTTGCGCCCAATGGCGATTATGACGAGGTCGGCGGAGATGCTCTCCTGCACGGAGCCGTCCAACGCGGATATGACGGCACCGTCGTCGTTTATCTCATCAAGCTTGAAGCCGGTGCGGATGTCGATGCCGTATTCCGTGCAGGCATCGTGCATATACTGCTCAATCATGATGGGCGTGGGTGTTCCGGCCTTGAGGATCTCCGGCAGAGCTTCAACTATGGTGACCTTCTTACCGTCCAGCGCGAAGTCCAGTGCCGTTTCACAGCCGACAAGTCCGCCGCCCGCGACGACTATATTCTTTGCCCCGGCAAAGGCTGCCTTACTTTCGTGGGCGTCAATGAAGGAAACGGCTTTGGGGTGGTCAATGCCCTTTATGCTTCCGGGCATGAGCGAGCCGGAACCGAGCGCCAGCACGACGGCGTCCGGCTTGAGCGCCTTTACGGCCTTGGCGTCCATTGCCGTGCCATATTTCACGGGGATGCCGAGCTCGTCCAGCTCAGTCCGGTAATAATCTATGAGCTTGAGCATGGCGTTTTTGAAGGCCGGTGCGCCGGCGGCGTGAAGAAGTCCGCCGAGGCGGTCCGACTTTTCGTAAAGGCACACGTCATGCCCACGCAGCTTGAGCGTGCGCGCGGCCTCCATACCGGCTACGCCGCCGCCGATAACGGCGACATTCTTCTTCGGCGCGGCTGGAGTGCAGCTGTATATCAGCTCTCTGCGCGCCTGCGGATTGACCGCGCACGAGGCGTACTCGCCAAGACGCGCCTTGCCCATGCAGCCGACGATGCAGCCGATGCAGGGACGGATCCTGTCCGGACGGCCGCACTCCAGCTTTTTTACGAAATCGGGGTCGGCGATGGATGCGCGGCCGAGCACCGCACCGTCAATAAGCCCGTCGGCAATGGCCTTTTCCGTCACCTCCGGATCGACCATCTTCGAGCCGCAGAGCACGGGAATATTCACGGCCCGCTTTATTGCCGCGGCATGGCCGAGCGCGTTGCTGACAGGCATATAGCTGGGAGGAAGCGCGTGATAGTACGACTCGTATACGCCGACATCGACGTTGAGCATATCATAGCCGTAGGCCTCGAGCTGCCGCGCAATTTCTATGGCCTCTTCAACGGAACGCCCGGCCTCGCTGTTACCTGTAAGATCGGAGTGATCCTCATCTTTGATGTAGGCCTGCGCACCCAGACGGATGCTGACGATGAAGTCGTCGCCGCAGGCGGCCTTGATGCCCTCTACTATCTCGCGGCAGGGGCGAAGCCTGTTCTCAAGGCAGCCGCCGTACTCGTCCATGCGGTGGTTGTAGAGCGGCATGGCAAAGTTGTCGAGCAAGTATCCCCAGTGGAGCGCGTGGACCTCGACCCCGGCGAAGCCGCAGTCCTTCATCAGCACGGCGGCTTCGACAAGACAGTCTATCTTGTCGTGTATCTGTGCGACGGTCAGCTCCTTCGCGTAGGCGTCGGGGCGGCCGAAAAGATGCGTCGGCGAGCAGGAGTAGGTGCCCACGTCGCCGTTTCTGCCGACGCCGAGGGTGATCTGCTGGATGACCTTCATGTCATAGTAGGCCGCGCGCTCGACAAGGCGCGCGGCGCGCTTTTTGAAATCGGCCTTATTGAGAAGGATGTTGGTCCTCTTATCACATGGATCGACCTTATAGTCGGTGAACATGCAGCCGCTGAAAAACAGGCCGAAGCCGCCCTTGGCGCGGCGGATGATGTACTCGATCTCTTCGTTGGTCATTTCGCCGTGCGGGCCGAACTGATCTCCATAACTGCCGCCCATTGGGGAGACGCAGTATCTGTTTTTAAAAACCACATTTTTCACTTTAAGCGGGGAAAGAGAGTGCTCAAACATAATATTCCTCCATATATTCGTTTTTACAGTCCGTTGCGACCTATGACATAAGAATAACGAGCGGAAACGTCCAGCTCAAGTGACATAATGGGGCAAACGTCAAGAAGTTGATTATTAAGGAGGATTATAAAGAATTCCGGAGGTTGCGGCCGGAACAGAAAAGAAAAAAGACCGGGAGACCGGTCTTTTTGCATAAAGAGTGAGAGAAGCCTATTCACGCCCTATCAGGACATTGTATTTCGTAGCCGCGATATTGTACGGGCTTGTCTGCCGCCCGTCGAAGAACAGCTCATCCATGGACACGGTGCGGGCCTTTATCCATATGGCGATCAGATCCTCGGGCGATTCCTTGCAGCCGTTGAGTATCCACTGGATGTGCATATGCATCGCGGCCCATGAGTGGTACTCCGACACCTTTCGCATGAGGAGCGGAAGCTCCTTCGTGCCGTAGTAATACTGGTGGTAGGCCATATCGAACTTGGCCGTGTGCCAGAACATATAATCTGTCAGACAGTTCGGCCCGGTGATTTCGCAGGCGGGCTTCATGAAGTAAAGATATTCACGCTCCTTCAGCATACTGCGCAGACAGCAGTCGCAAAAGTCCATATCCACGGACTCGGCGCTGTCAAAATCGAAGATGATGCGAGTTTTGTACGTGTGCTGTATCAAGGCAAGCTTGTCGCAGAAGTGGTTATAAAAGGTCTGGCGGCTCACACCGGACGCGTCAACGTTGTCCTGAACGGAGATCTTGTGCAGACTTTTTGACCGGCACAGATCAAGAAAGGCATCAACTATGATCTTCTTTACATCTATCGCCATTAACTCGCTCTCATTCCCTTATTAGATTTGCTTGCCGTGTTAATTTATTATATAACAAAGTACGCTCTTATTATATTGTACAACCTGACGAAAATGTCAAGCTTACAAACAAGGTTAAATGTCAACTTGTTGACATGAGAATAAAAAGATATACTATTTGACAAGAACGGGCTTTTGTGAATTGAACAGAATGTGAAATTTTTGATAGTATACAAGCGTTAAAAACGAAACGATTCGGCCGCGCCGGTGCCCGGCGGAAAACGGAAGCCTGCCATGAAAACTAAGATAGACATAATTTCCGGCTCGCTGGGCGCGGGCAAGACAACACTTATAAAAAAGCTCATCCGAGAAGCGTATCACGGAGAAAAACTTGTGATCGTCCAAAACGAGTACGGCGCGGAGACCTTTTCTGCACAGGAGCTTGGCACGGCCGGCATAGATCTTGAGGGCGTGAGCGCGGGGTGTATATGCTGCGACGGGTCGGCAAACTTTATCAGCTCCATCGAGAGCATAGTCGCGTGGACGCAGCCGGAAAGGATCCTGCTGGAGCCGTCAGGACTGGGCCGCCTGTCCGATATAAAGGCGATGCTGCGCTCTGCCTGCGGAGAGTATACGGAGATATCCGGCACGGCTGCCGTTGCTGACGCGCGCAAGGCGGAGCTGTATCTGAGAAACTTCCGCGGCGTATATGACGACCAGATAGCAAACGCCGCCTGCATTGTGCTGAGCCGTGCGGAGGCGCTTGATCCGGAGCTGCTTGAAAAGCGCATCACACTTCTAAAAACGCTGAATCCCGGGGCGAGAATGATATACGGAGCATGGAACGGCATACCCGGCGGAGAGATCGCGGAGGCAATGAAATGCAGGGCAGAAATATGAGCGTGCCGGTATTTATGTACATGGGAATGCTGGAGGGCGGAAAGACAAGCGCGATCAGGGCGCTTATCGAGAGCACCACAGCCTACGGGGAGACGCTGCTGATCCAGTGCGAGGATGGCCCGGTGCGCCTTGACGACGGATATCTTGCCGCGCACTCTATAAGGCGCGTATTCATTCTGGACGCGCGGGAATATACGCGGCAGAGACTGTCCGCGATAACGGAGGAATACGGCCCGGCGCGGATACTGCTTGAATGCAACGGGATATGGCCGCTGCGCACATATATAAGGGAGCAGCCGCGGGAATGGGCAACGGCATCGGCGGAGATGTACGCCGACGCGGAGGAGTTTGCCCGGCAATACAGGGCGATGGATCGCCTGATAGCGGAAAAGCTGCACTTTTGCGGGAAGATATGCTTCCGCGGCACGGCAGCGGAGGATAAAGACGTGCTTTATTCCATTGTGCGCCGCCACAACAGAGGTATGGACGTTGTTTTCCGCTGAGCGGCACTGTTAAATGTGAAAAATGATTGCAATCATAAATATCCCAGCACAACCCCAGCGCCGGAATCACCTTATCAGGGCATAACACAAAAACATAAAAAGGAGAGAAGAATGAGCTTTCTAAATCACAAGTTCAAAAACGAAGATCTGGACAATGAATTTGCCCATATTTCCGTGAGAGAAAAAATCGCATATGGCGGCGCCGAAATGTTTGGCGGAAGCCTGTTCTATTTCGCGGTCCTTACCTTTTCAACTTACTTTTACACCGACGTTATCGGCATATCCGCGGCACTTGTCGGCGCGGTGATCCTTGTTTCCAGAATTTTCGACGGTATATCCGACGTGCTGGTCGGAATGCTGATCGACCGGATCAAAAACCCGAACGGCAGAGCGCGTATGCTGTTCTGCTGGACGAACATCCCCCTCGTGATATCCATGGTGCTGATATACTGCTGCCCAGCCACCAGCGGTGCAGGACAGACGGCCTTCCTTATCATCACCTACAACTTCGCAGTCACGGTCATGTTCACACTGAACAACATTCCGTGGAATGCCATGCCGTTCATGCTTTCGCGAGACAGCAAGCAGAGAGACCAGATCATGTTCATCCGCATGGGATGCAGCTACTTCGGCGGTGCTGTGGCGGGGGCGATCACCCTGCCGCTGCTTCAGGCGATGGGCGGCATAGAGGACAGAAGCAACTGGATAATGCTTATGTCCATTTATGCGGTTGTCGTCCTGATAGTCAACTACATTGCCGTGTTCAATCTTAAAGAGCGCGTCAAGCCCGTTGTCGCGTCCAGAAAGCACGCAAAGTGGGATCTCCCCTCGGCCTTGCAGAACAAGTATTTCTGGTGGGCCATCGCAGTACCCGGCCTGTATCAGACCATGATGACGACCACGATGGTTATCATGCCCTATTACGCAACTTACGTCCTCGGCGACACGATGCTGACCTCCAGCCTGACCTCCGTGCAGAGTCTTACCATCGGCTGCGTCGCGATGATAGCGTCCTTCCTCGTGCTGCGCGGCGTGAAGAAGGGGACGCTTCTCAAGATAGGCACGGTCGTGGCCTCGCTTGCACAGGTCGCGCTGGTACTCAATCCCGAAAGCCTACAGCTTATGACGGTGATGTCCTTCATAAGGGGTCTCGGCTTCGGCTGCCTTGCCGCAGCGCAGTACTCCATCTGCGGCGACGTCATCGAGTATGGCCACTGGCGCACCGGCCACAGAGCAGAGGGCACTATCTCCGCGGCCAGCGGCATAGGCAACAAGCTGTCTATAATCCTCGGCAACGGGCTTACCACCCTGCTTATTGCGGCAACGGGCTATGACGGCACTCTCGCAGTCCAGTCAGAACGCACGCTGCAAATGATAAAGTTTGATTTCATATGGATGCCGATGATCCTTGGCGCGGTGCTTTTCGTCGTGCTGATGGTCAGCAAGCTGGACAAGATATACCCCAAGGTTATGGAGGATCTCAAGAACGGCAGATTCCACCCCGATGCAAAGTACGCAAAGATCTATGCCGAAGAGGCGGCAGAAGCGGCAGCAAAGGGCTGACGCAAAACAAAAATATATAGTAACAAGGAGAAACACAGCATGAAAGCAAAAGCAGCAGTTCTTTACGAAAAGCATCAGCCTGTAAAGATCGAGACGGTCGAAGTCCGCGAGCCGCGCGACAGAGAGGTCATAGTGAAGATGGTCGGCAGCGGCATATGCGGCACCGAGGCATCTTACCAGCGCGACACATGGAACATTGATTTCAAAATGCCCGTTGTCCTGGGCCATGAGGGCGCCGGCGTTGTCGTAAAGGTCGGCGAGAAGGTCACAAAGACGAAGGTTGGCGACAAGGTGCTGATAGGCAAGCCCTTCTGCGGATCCTGCCCGTCGTGCAAGGAAGGCAAGACCTGGCTGTGCGAGGGCGCGATGAATTTCAGCCTTCTCAGCGAGGGCTATGACTTCTACGGCACGGCCCCCATGGTCAACGAAAAGGGCGAGGATGTGTTCCAGCTTTTTGAGCAGGGTTCACTTTCCCAGTACGTCTGCATCTATGAGCCGATGGTCACCATCCTTCCTGACGACGCCGACCTCAGGCTGATGGGGCCGCTCGGCTGCGGCCTCGGTACCGGCTCCGGTTCGGTATTCAGCGAGATCAAGCCCAAGCCCGGCGACTGGGTGGTCGTCACAGGCGCAGGCCCTGTGGGGCTGTCAGCCGTGTGGATGGCCAACGCCATGGGCGCAAAGACGCTCGTCATAGACGTCAAGCAAAACCGGGTCGATCAGGCAAAGGAGCTTGGTGCGACCGAGGCGATCAACACCGCCGGAATGAGCGAAGAAGAGATGATCGCCGCGATAAAGTCTGTCGTCGGTCCGCGCGGCGCAGATGCACTCGTTGAGACGACCGGTGTTCTCTTCGTCATTAAGGCCACGATGAAGGCCCTTAAGTACGGCTGCACCTGCGCACAGGTCTCCGCTGCGCCCAACGTGTCGTTCAGCAACTACATGAACGAGTGCAACGACGGACGCAACATCCACTTCATACGTTACGGCAACAACAACACCGACGATTTTGTTCCTATAATGCTGGATCTGTGGAAGGCCGGGAAGTTCCCCTTTGATAAGCTCATCAGCTTCTATAAGCTTGAGGACACCCAAAAGGCAATAGATGATCAGGCCTCCGGTGCGGCGTCAAAGCCCGTGGTTCTTCTGCATGAGGAGGACTACCCCGAAGGACTCTGATAATAACACCCGCATATAGCATAGAGGAGGGCTGCGATATAAAGCAGCTCTCCCAATTCAATACACTTTAAAACGCATCAAGCGCCCCGGATTTTCCGGGGCGCTTGGGTGGTCTTACAGATCGAGAGCACGGCACAGCGCTGTGCCGCAGTGTTGTGCCCTTATGTACTCAGCGCACGAGGTCTATCGTGCCGCCGCACTCGAGCACCTCAATGGGCATGTTCATATACACGCCGCCGAAATGCCACTCGACCGCCAGCGTATACGAGTTGGAGCTGCCCGCGGGCAGGTCGATATTGATGGTGGTGCTGGCAAGCTCATTCTTGGCGAGGGCGCTGCCATCATAGGTGACGGCGGGCACGTCCAGCGTGACATACTGCCCGGCGAGGCTGACATTGACGGACTTCGTCGGGTCAAGATGCAGGCTGTACGACTCCGCGCTGACAGTCACGGTGACGGCGACGGTATTCGCGTCCACCGTCTTTGCCGACCAGTCCGCCACGACGTTCAGCGCCACCTGATTAGCGGAGCTGAAGCTGCCGCTGGCAAGCTCCATCCCGGCGGGAACAGGCGTCGGCGTGGGAACGGGCGTGGGCGTCGGCTCCGGCGTGGGAGTTGGCGCCTCCGTTGGCAGGGGGAGAAGCGTGGCCGTGGGTGCGGGCGTTGCGTTGGGGTCAGGCGTGGGCGTGGCGATACTCGTGACGACGGGGGAATCCGTCGCGGCGCCGGTCGAAAGGCGCACGTCGTTTATATTTGCGACGTCCTGTCCGTCCGTCAGAAGCGAGCATATCACCGCGACGAGGAGAATGAACACGATTATAAAGAGGATTGCAACAAGCTTGTTTTTCATATGCAAACACATCCTTTGAATTTTATCGCACAATATTATACAGTATTCCGCGGGAAAAGTCTATTGCAAGTGTGTGAACGAAAGCGCAAAGCCACGACAAAAATCGCCCCGTGGGAACACGGAGCGATTTTGAAAACCTTGTCGTATATCAGAGCTGCTTCTGGGCGTTGATCTTCACGCCGGGGCCCATGGTAGAGGCCGTGACGCAGGTCCTGATGTACTGGCCCTTTGCGGCGGCGGGCTTGGCCTTGATGATGGCGCCGATGAGGGCGACGTAGTTGGCGTAGAGCTTCTCTGCGCCGAAGCTGACCTTGCCGATGGGGCAGTGGATGATGTTGGTCTTGT
>ENA-OUQC01000618-OUQC01000618.1-human-gut-metagenome-genome-assembly--contig:-NODE-618-length-24203-cov-25.158357_pt1 | contig 24203 bp, 22 predicted proteins | sample MGYA00237942_ERZ548815 | MGnify/ENA primary metagenome ERZ548815 (study PRJEB26490, sample SAMN05194722) | human gut metagenome | biome: terrestrial biome; feature: human-associated habitat; material... | reverse complement strand
GAGTGATTGGAAGGGATTAGACGAGTGGGAGATATTTTAAGGAAAGCGGAGAACAACGAGGCTTGACAGAAAGAAGAGCCGAGGTTCGCAGCCTTAAAATAACGACCGGCGAGGACTAAGCCGAGAATGATAACTTTGAAATATGCAGAAAATATGCAACTTAAAAATCACAAGGGGAAAAAACTATGAACAAACCGCTTGCGGACAGAATCCGCCCGAAAACTCTTGATGATATAGTGGGACAAAAGCATCTTATTGCACCCGAAAAGCCATTGCGGAAAATTATTGACAGCGGAGATATTCCGAATCTTATTTTTTACGGACCCTCGGGTGTGGGTAAGACTACACTTGCAACATATATTGCAAGAAAAACAAACCGTACTCTCAAAAAGCTGAACGGCACAACTGCGTCAACCGCCGATATAAAGGAAATTGTTTCGCAGCTCAACACATTTTCAGGAGTAAACGGTATTCTTCTCTATCTTGATGAGATTCAGTATTTTAACAAAAAGCAACAGCAAACCCTGCTTGAATACATCGAAAACGGAAGTATAACCCTGATTGCTTCAACAACCGAAAATCCGTACTTTTATGTATATAACGCAATACTCAGCCGTTCAACGGTTTTTGAATTTAAGCCGGTTACTCCCGACGAGGTTGAAAGGGCGGTTTACCGTGCATGTGATTTTCTTGCCGAAGAGAGTGGCATTGATATTGAAATGTCGGAGGAGTGTGCAAAAAAAATAGCCACGGGCTGTGGCGGAGATGTTCGCAAGGCTATGAATGCGGTTGAGCTTTCTGTGATTGCAACAGATGAAATTGACGGAAAAAAGGTTGTAAGACTTGAAACCGTTGAACAGCTTGTGCAGAAAAGTGCAGTAAGATATGACCGCGAGGGCGATGAGCATTACGATATTATTTCAGCATATCAAAAAAGTATGCGCGGCAGTGACCCCGATGCGGCGCTTCATTATCTTGCAAGACTTCTTGAGGCAGGCGATTTGCCCAGTGCATGCCGCAGACTTATGGTGTGTGCGTGTGAGGATGTGGGGCTTGCGTATCCGCAGCTTTTGCCGATTGTAAAGTCGTGCGTGGATATGGCGCAGGCTGTAGGGCTTCCCGAGGCGAGAATACCACTTGCAGACGCGGTGGTGATGGTGTGCAATGCTCCAAAATCCAACTCGGCATATATGGGAATAAACAGAGCCTTGGCAGATATTCACACAGGTAATTCGGGACCGGTGCCCAGACAACTGCAGAATAAGCACTGCGACGGAGAAGACAACCCGAATAAGGGTCAGTTTTATCTGTATCCCCACGATTTTCCGAACCACTATGTTGAACAGCAATATCTGCCCGACGCATTAAAGGATAAAAAGTATTATGAGTACGGCAAAAACAAGAACGAACAGGCGTTCAAAGCCTACTGGGACAAAATCAAGGGGAAGTAATCCGATTTAATGAATTTTGATTTTAAAAAAACAAGTTAATATAAAAGTCGTTTACGAGTCGGTCAAAAAAACTCGAAAATTATAAGCACACATCTGATTTATTGCGTTTTATATTTTCATTTTTTGCTATTTATTTTCTTATTGTTTAATATGCACAATTTGAATGTGAATATTTTGTGACACAAGATATTTTATTATTCTAAAAAAGAAAATAAAAACCGATTCGATAATGTAAAATGAAGGAGTAATTGTGGAGTAGTGTTGAGTAGCTTCACACATGCAACAAAAAATAATTTTGGAGGAAATCAAAATGGTAAAAAGACAACACAAAATCATTTGCCTTGTGCTTTGCCTTATGCTGGCGGTTTCAACCGTATTCGTCGGTGCAGTAAGCGCTTCTGCTGCAACAGGCGATACTGTTTACGTTAGGGTAAACAACGGCTGGTCAAATGTTAACTGCTATATGTGGACTGACGGTCTCGGCAGCAACGCATCTTGGCCGGGTAAAGCAATGACAAAGGTTGAAGACGGTGTATATTCCTACACTCTTGACAAGGATTATACAATGGTAATCTTCAACAACGGCTCAGAGCAGACAGGCGACCTTGCATACCCGGGTCACGGCAAAATCTATGACCTTTCAAAGAAAACATGGTCGGATTATGCAGGTGCTCCTTCACAGGGTCCAACTGTTCAGACACCTACAAGCGCAACAACAGCAACAACAGCAACAACAGCAACAACTCCCACACAGGGCAGTGAAGGCACAACTATTTTCCTCAATAACGAGGCAGGTTGGGCAACACCTGTTGCTTATATGTGGAACAGCAATTCTGACAGCAACGCAGCATGGCCGGGCGTAAAGATGACAAACATCGGCGGCAATGTCTATCAGTATACTGCATCAAAGACATTTGCAAGCTGCATCTTCAGCAACAGCGGTCAGTCACAGACAGGTAACCTTACTGCAAAGGACGGCTATATATACAACAACAAGACTAATCAGTGGTCTGTTTATGATACAAGCCCTCTCCAGGTTAAGGAATTTACTGCTGATCCTGCATCAAACATCTACACAGGTACAGATGTACAGCTTTCTGCAACTGCTGCCAATAAGAGCGGTGCAGCAGTAAGCTACAAGTTCTCTGTTACTAACGCACAGGGCGGAACATCAACACTTTCCGACTTCTCTTCAGCAAAATCAGTAACATGGACTCCTACAGTTGCAGGTGAATACACAATTACATTTGACTTTAAGGATACAGACGGCAACACAAACAGCCGTACAATGACTCTTGAAGTTAAGGACGACTCAGCACTTGTTAAGCCAATCATCAAGAGTGTTACTCCTGCAAACCTTAACCTCATTAAGGTTAACTCAACAGCTACTGTAACAGTTAAGGCAGGCGGCGGTAAGACAGGTACAAACCTTCTTTTCTACAAGTATGTTGTAACTGATCCTAACGGCGTTCAGAACACTCCTTACTACACACTCAACAACATTTACACATTCGTTCCTACAATGAAGGGCGAATACAAGGTTAATGTATATGTTCAGGGTTCTGACAACAGCACAGTAAACAAGACATATACTTACACAGCAGCAGATGATGTTACTGAGCCGACAACAGTTGTTGTTCCTACAACAGCTCCTCAGCCAACTACTGTTCCGCAGCCTACAACAGCTCCTCAGCCTGCAACAAAGCCACAGCCAACTACTTCACCGGTTCAGCCGACTACAGCAGTTCAGCCTACAACTGCTCCCGAAAGACTCCGCGGTGATGTTAACGGTGACGGTACTGTAACTGTTCTTGACACAACATATCTCCAGAAGTCACTTGTTCATATCGCAGGTGTTCCTTCGCTCGATCAGCTTGATCTTGCAATATGTGATCTTGACGGTGACGGCATAATCAGCATTAAAGACGCAACTATTATCCAGACAATTGTTGTAAATCTTAAATAATCTAAATTAAATAAAAAAGATTGGAGATATACTTATGACAGGAATCAAGAAGCTGTGTGCGCTTGTTCTTGCTGTAATGATGGTTGTAACCGTAGGCGTGATTTCTGTAAATGCAGCTCAGAGTTCCGACTCTGATGCTGTTGCTGCGGATACAACAAATACAGGCATTACAATTCATGTAAGAATGAAGGACAGCACTCAGCCATATGTATATTTGTGGAACTCGCTTCCTACAAATAGCGCTATGTCAAAGTCTTACCCCGGTGAGAAGATGACAAAGGGCGACAAATGGTACAACTACCATGTAGCTGATGTTACAAAAGTAAACGCAATTATCACAGACGCAGACGGCAAGCAGTACTCTACAGAGAAAAAGCTTGAGTCAGGAGCAAGCTCAGACTGGTACTTTGAGAACGGTAAGTGGTCAAAATACAACCCTGACGAGCCGGATCCGATTGGCAGCGTTGATATGCGTGAAGAAACAATCTACTTCGTTATGACAACCCGTTTCTATGACGGCGATACAGGCAACGATGTTCATTGCTGGGATGACGGCACAGCCGGCAACGGTGATGACGACCCTGCATGGCGTGGTGACTTCAAGGGTCTTGGCGAAAAGCTCGACTACATCAAGGCTCTCGGCTTCAGCGCAATTTGGGTAACACCTGTTGTTACAAACGGATCAGGCTATGACTACCACGGCTATCATGCTATGGATTTGTCAACAGTTGATGCTCGTTATGAAAGCTCAGACTACACATACGAGGATCTTATTCACGATGCTCACCAGAAGGGCATGAAGATTATTCAGGACGTAGTTCTTCAGCACACAGGTAACTTTGGTGAAGCACACTTCTGTGATCTTTTCACAAAGGATACAACTAAAGACCTTGGCAACCTTCAGGAGTCATTGATTCCTACACAGTATCTTCTTGATACATACGGCCTTAAGTCACCTGAGGAATACTGGGCTCAGAAGCCGGGTGTTCAGTATCAGCAGAGACTTAATCTTATGAAGAATGTTACTTACTCAGGCGACAACGGTAACTCAACAGGACCTCAGCCCGCAGCTAAGGACTTCTCTATGGATAAGATTTCACAGAGTGATACTTACAACCCGAACAACTACTATCATACAGGCTATTTCCAGAGTCCTAACTATGATGACTGGACAACAAAGTTCAGCCAGATTGCAGGCGACTGCGTTGACCTTAACACAGAGAACCCTGCAGTTGCAGAATATGTTGTAGATTCATATTCAAAGTATATGGATATGGGCGTTGACGGCTTCCGTGTTGATACTGTTCGTCACATTCCGAGAGTATCTCTCAACATTATGTTCAATGATCAGCTTATGGACGCTGCTAAGGCAGCAGGCAAGCCTAACTTCTATATGTTCGGCGAAATCTGCACAAGATACACATCAGTTTGGTATCGTGGCCATGCCGAGGAGTCAACTCCATACTACACATGGAAAGAGTCTAACTCTAAGTGGGCAGACAGCTGGAACTGGGGCACATCAGCTTCAGAAATCAACGACAACATGAACCTCGTTCTTCAGCATTATCTTGAAGAAGATAATTACAACGGTGATATGGATTCTACACAGCCAAAGAGCGACAACGCTTACCTTGACGGTATTACATATCACGGTTCCGACCGTTCTATGGCATCAGGCATGGATGCAATTGACTTCCAGATGCACAGAATGTTCGGTAGCGCTAAGAACGCTTATAACTTTGCTGTTAACAACGACCAGTATTACAATGATGCAACATACAGCGTAATGTATGTTGATTCACACGACTATGCTCCTGAACAGCCGGATGAAACAACTCGTTTCACAGGCGGTACACAGACATGGGCAGAGAATATGGATCTTATGTTCACATTCCGTGGTATTCCTTGCGTATACTATGGTTCAGAAGTTGAGTTCAAGAAGGGTGAGCTTATTGATAAGGGTACACTTATTTCTCTTGAAAACTCAGGTCGTGCATACTTCGGTGATTATCTTGAGGGTACTGTAAACGCTACTGACTTCAGTGAGTACACAGCATCAGGCACTGTTGCTGACACTCTTGCAAGCCCGCTCAGTAAGCACCTTTCAAAGGTTAATGCTATTCGTCGTGCTATCCCCGCTCTCCAGAAGGGTCAGTACACAGCATCAAACACATATGTAACAGGTGGAGATATGTCTTATGTTCGCCGTTATACTGACGACAACACAGACAGCCTTGCACTCGTTTCAATTTCTTCAGGTGCAACATTTAAGAACATTCCTAACGGCAAGTATGTTGACGCTGTTACAGGTGATGTTAAGTATGTTACAGACGGTACACTTACAGTTCCGGAACTTGCTAAGGCTAACATGAGAGTTTATGTATGCTGCGCAAGCGGATTTACAGGTATCGACGGTCAGATCGGCGGAGATTCAGCTTACGCTAAATAATTCCGACTCGGTTTATTCCTGAATCTGTAATTAAACAAAATAATTACGGCACTCCGATATTTTTCGGAGTGTCGTTTTTTTGCGCTTGTTTTGAGAATGCATTTTGTATATTTGAGCGTAGTTGAGGATAATATTATATTTTGTGTATTTGAAGGCTTTGTAACATTTTTATGTTAAAAGTGAGTTTTACGGCAACAATTTACTGATACATAATAAAAAGCTCTAAGAGAAGAAAACATAAAAAATTTCACATTGCAAAAATTATCGTGGTATATCATATTAAAATGATAAATTGTAAAAACTATTTATTATAGTTCTTTGAAATTGCAGAATTTTTATGCAAGTTGCTAAAAAACAGCGTATGATATTCGTGAAATTTACTTATGGAAATGGTTTTTGCAAAGTGATATAATCTTGTAAATATATATAAGAAGGGCGGTGCTTTTATGCAGGAAATATTTGAACAGAAAATAGACAGACAGCTTGCAGCAAAGCAGAGAATAATTGCGGTTGCGGCAGGCAGGGAAAAGGCAGACCTTGTTTTGAAAAACGCAAAGTATCTTAATGTGTTTTCAAATGAATTTTTGTGCGGTGACATAGCCGTTGCAAACGGACTGATTGCCGGCGTCGGAAAATATGACGGCAAAACAGAGATTGATGTCAGCGGAAAACTCGTTCTCCCCGGCTTTATCGACGCACATATTCACCTTGAAAGTTCAATGGTGACTCCTGCTGAATTTGCAAAGGCAGTTGTTGCCCACGGTACAACCACAGTCATAACCGACCCTCACGAAATCACAAATGTAATGGGCATTGACGGAGTTGAGTATATGATTCAGGCATCGCAAAATTTGCCGATTGATGTTCATTTTATGATGCCGTCATGTGTGCCTGCCACAGAAATTGACGAGAGCGGTGCGGAGCTTGACTGCAAGGATATTGACTTGTACTTGGATAATAAAAAGGTACTCGGACTTGCAGAGATGATGAACTATGTCGGTGTTATCAACGGAGATAAAAATGTGCTTTCAAAAATTGTCACCTCTCAGGCTCATCACAAGAAAATTGACGGTCACGCTCCTGAGCTTTCGGGCAATGACCTCAACGCATACATTGCCGCAGGAGTGTATTCCGACCACGAGTGTTCCACCTTTGAAAATGCCATTGAAAAGCTGAGAAAAGGTCAGTTTATTATGATTAGAGAGGGTACTGCCGCTCATAATCTCAAGGCACTTATGCCGCTTTTGACTCAGCAGTATTACTCAAGGTGTATGTTTGCAACAGATGATAAGCATCCAAGCGATTTGCTCTACGGCGGTCATATTGACTACATCGTAAAACAGGCGCTGAAAAACGGTGCAGATCCGATTGTTGCCCTCAAAACAGCAACCCACCATGCCGCAAGATACTTTTTGCTCAATAACAAAGGTGCGATTGCTTCGGGCTATCTTGCCGATATTGTTGTTGTCGATAATCTTGAAGATTTAAATGTTGAAACTGTTTTCAAGCGTGGCAAGCTTGTTTTTGACGGCGAAGTTAAGGACTTTTCTGCTCCCACAGTTGATGAAAAGCTTGCCGAAAAATGCTTTGACACTTTCCACCTTGACAGCGTAACTCCGAGCAGTTTTAAGGTTGACGGAAAACTCGGACTTATCGGTCTTGTCGGCGGTGAATTGCTCACACGCAATCTCGGCACAGCAGATAAAATTGATGTGGAAAACGATATTCTGAAAATTGCCTGCATTGAGCGTCACAAAGGCACAAACCATATCGGTGTCGGCTATGTTAAAGGCTATTCGCTGAAATCGGGTGCAGTAGCAACCTCGGTTGCCCACGATTCGCACAACATTATCACAGTCGGCTGTAATGATGATGACATTGCCGTTGCCGTGAACGCAATCAAGGACAGCAAGGGCGGTATCGCAGTTGTTGAAAACGGCAAAATTAAGGCTCTGCTCGAACTCCCGATTGCAGGCTTGATGTCCGATGACCCGCTGACAACCGTAAACGAAAAGCTTGAAAATGCAAAGTCATCTGCATATGAACTCGGTGCGGATAAAAGCATTGATCCGTTTATGACTCTCTCGTTTCTAAGTCTGCCCGTTATCCCAAGCTTGAGAATAACCACCAAAGGTGTGTTTGATGCGGAAAATTGGAAAATGCTCTGATGTGCGGAAACTTTTAATAATACAATAAAATATCAAATAATTTAAACAGGAAAACAAAATGCGTATTTGTCGCTTTGTTTTCCTGTTTTATTTTGTAAAAGGGCTATAGTCATTTTACAGTCACTTTGCATTTGTATAATTTGAATATAAAAGAAATTGGTTGATTTAAAGCATATAGCAATACAATATTAAATAATAGCCATTGTGCAATATTTACAAATTATTGTGTAAAAATTTGTCGTAAAAATTACCTGAATTGCTTGAAATATTATTAAAATGTGATATAATAGCATCATAAAGCCAATGTATAAAAAGTATTGCAATAATAATTACAGAGGTAATTGAAGTGTAATCTACTGAATTGCCAGTTGTAAGCGACTAAAGATGTAATAACTTAAAATTAAAAACATCAAAATATAATAAATAATTTAAACAGATAAACGCGCATTTGCGTTTGTTTAAATGGTAAATCTGTACAATGGCTTGTGAGGAGGTCTGGATATTAAGAAAAATGAGGTGACGAAATGAAATTCTATAAAAGATTATTAGCAATGGCAATTGTGGCAACCGTTTTTATTTCCGTTTTTGCATTTGGTGCAACGGCATACGGATCTGATAATGATGTTCCGTTTTATGTTCGTGTTCCAGGAAATCAGGATAAAGTTTATAGCAATGCTGAGTACAGAGGTAACTCAGGAACGGAAGTTCCTTGGAAGGTAGATTTTTCCTTTTCTGAAGAAGGTAAAAATACTATAATGAACTTCTATCTCTCAGGTCCTTGGTATTCAGAACAATCATATACACACCCAATTCATCAAGGAACCGGCAATCACTACTACGCAGTATATCAAAACTGTAAAAATATGAATGTTGGTCTTGCTATATATAATAATAATGATGTTAAGACAAAATATTATGTTGCAGGTTACTGGGATGAAGAAACAGATAAACACGACTTTTCATACAAATAAGTTTTACTGTTTCTTAAAAATTACCGTTAGTTAATTAACTTTTATTCCTCATAAGTCATTTGCAGATTTACCATTAAATATATAACGAATCAGCCTATAAATTGAGGTGAAAATTATGTCATATTATATTACCCGAATATTTAATAACAAACTTAAATTAGGCGTTATACTGTATATTTTTATTGCTCCTATACTTGATATACTGTTGACTCTGATTGATCTAAGTAAAGGAGCTTCTGTTCCTGCACCGTATTTGGCGACCTTTTTAGGAGGTTTCTCAATTGGAGGGTTAAGAAAATTACTAAAGTGGTATTTACCACTGCTTTTAGCAATCGTTGTTGCGGATGATTGCATTGAAGATTACAGAATAGGATACAAAAATATTCTTATCACAAAAAGAGGTAAGAATAAATATTTTGCATTAAATATGCTTAAAAGTTTTGTTATTTCTTTTTTGATTATTATAATTCCTCTTTTGCTTAATCTTCTTATGGTGTATATTGTTTTTGCAGGAGGTACATATTTATTTATGGATCCGGAATCTATAAAAGCAATTCCAAGTATGGCGGAGTATTATAGCCACCCAATGTTTTATAACCTGCTTTGTATTCTTCTGCTTTCGCTCACCGGTGGCGTTGTGGGAAGCGGTGCAACGGCACTTGCAATGGCATTTCCAAACAGATTTATCCTTTATCCGTTAATATTTATATTGTGGTATATACCGTCAATTGCTAAACAGTCTATTATGATGGCTTTTCAGCCTTTTACCGAATATCCATTGTCATATGCACTTCCTTCAGTTATTTTCGTATTAGCTACAAATGTGGTTGCTGTTTTGTTTTCGTTCTTTAAGGTGACTAAGTATGATCAGGTGTAAATTAAGAAAATATGCAATCGTACTTCCGCTTTGCGCAGTGTTTTTTATTTCGCTTTGCACATACACATATTTACGATTTTATAATTATTTGAATTCGGATTATTCTGAGAAGTTAAGCCAAAAAAATATTTTTTATAATGTTGCGGGCGGTGATGGTGACTTTATCACATCTGGCAATGTTATCGGTTTTTATATAATATTGTTCGTTTTATTTTTGTTTTACATATTTGCGAATGAGAATGAAAGCTACATTGTAAGACTGAAATCGAGAGCCTCTTTTGTTACAAGAAGAATTGCTGATTGTGCGGTATTCGCTTTTCTGTTTTCGTTTTTGATAGAAACAGTCAGCGTAGTTGCGGCACTTATCTGCTTTGATATTAACCTGATTTTAGAATTGAATTTTCTGCAATATTCGGCACTTGAACTTTTGACTTTGTTTTTGTTTTATTTCAGAGCAGGACTCGTTATGCTCTCATTCGGAATAATCATTTCTCCCAAAGTTGCTCCGTTCATTACTATTGCATTATATCTTATAGAGTTATTTGCGACTATTACTTTCATGATAAGTAAAGTATGGTTGCCGTTCAGAGATTCCGTAGTGGTGTCAAAACTTATGCACGGCGAAATGGTTCTGTCGGATATGTGGGGCATTATATTAAGAGCATTGCTTATGATGTTTTTGCTTATCTTCTCTTCCTACTTTTTGTATCAGAAAAAGGATGTTTTGAGTAATGTTAAAAAGTAAGCTTGTTTTGTCGATAATACTGATTGTTGCGTGCTTCGCTCAATTGTTCAGTTGTGTATTTCAGGGAGATTTTCAAAATGCCTTTATGATTGGTTTAGCTCCAAGCAATTACGGCCTTGAAATTACAAAATTTCTGCCGCTTTTGCTGCCTGTGTGTTTTATTCTCTTCTTTACAAGCGGCTCAATTGAGAACCTTAAACAAGGCTACGGCAAGATGTTGATTGTACGCAATTATTCAAAAACAGTGCTGATTTTAAAGCGTTGTCTTAACAATTTTATAGCATTGATTTGCATTGTTTTGTTCCAGTTCATAATCTTTTTTGTTGCAAGAGAAAGTATGACTCCCGTTGGAAGCGGAACTCTTAAATCTTTGATTATGTACTTTCTGACAATTTTTTCTCTGATAGTTATTCAGTCTTTGCTTGAAATCAGTATTCCTGCACACATTGTGAACATAGGAATTTTCACCTATTGCTTTATTGCGTACTATTTGGTTCAGAATTTTGTTGACGCACCGATTTGGAAAATAATTCTCTTCCCGAGTTTGATGTTCGGAATGCAGAACGGTGCTGTGTCGGGCGAGAGCATTTACTACGGATACCTGTTATTCATAGTTGCGTTAAATGCTTTGTGCATTTTCATTCTGAATTTGAGATTTAAGAAAACCGATATTTTTTGAGGTGATATTATGGTAGAAATAAAAAATTATTGTAAAAGTATCAAATCAAGACCGATTTTAAATAATGTAAGTTACAATTTTGAGTACGGCAAAATCTACGGAATTTACGGACACAACGGTTCGGGCAAAACTATGCTTTTGAGAGCAATTGCAGGCTTGCTTGTTCCCGACAGCGGCTCTGTTGTGATTGACGGAAAGGTTTTGCACAAGGATATGTCGTTTCCGCCGAGCATAGGTATCGTGATTGAAAATATGAATCTGTTGCCCCAGTACAATGCTTTTGACAATCTGAAAATCCTCGGCAAAATCAAGAAAACCGCCACCGATGAGGATATAAAAACAGCGCTTGAGCGTGTTGGATTAAAGTCCGATTTAAAGGTGAAAAAGTTTTCGCTTGGTATGAAACAGAGGCTGAATATTGCTCAGGCTGTGTTTGAAAAGCAGAAAATCATCCTGCTTGATGAACCGACAAATGCACTTGATAATGACGGTGTACAGCTGATTTACAAGCTTCTTAAAGAAGAAAAAGGAAGAGGTGCGCTCGTGGTTATCACAACTCATCACAAAGAGGATTTGGAAGAAGTTTGTGATGTTGTTTTGGAAATGACAGAAGGTGAGCTGCATGAAAAGTAAACTGTTTACTCATAAATTTTTCGTTGTTCTTTGCATCTCGGTTGCCGCTTTGCTCGGCTTGTCTTTTCTTGCCAGAGCAACAATCGTAAATAACAGATTTGAACAAATGGCTGTTGATGAAAAATATAGTCTAAAGGCTTCAGCTGACGGTCAGTTTTTAATTCAGTTTCAAGACGATGAAAACGGAAATTTTTATGCCACTGTCGGCTTGTTTCAGGGCGGATATTACGGCTTGGACGATGCGTATATTCCGACTTCATACGATGAAAATACAAAGATAACAGCTATTGAAAAGGAAGCTTTCAGCGAATTTGATTGTCTTAAAAAAGTTGTTATCCCAAACGGCATTTGTGAAATCAAGGATGACGCATTTAAGGATTCAAAAAATATAACGGAAATTTATATTGCGCCCTCCGTAAATAAGATTGCAAAAACCGCTTTTGACGGCATTGACAAACTTACGATATATGCCGAAAAGGGTTCTTATGCTGAAAAATTTGCGGTTGAAAATAAAATCAATTATAAAAACTATACGACCGAGCCTGAAAATCCGGAGGCTAAAAATACCGATTATTCAAAAATCAGAAACGGTGCGTATTACGGCGACTATAATTATAATGTTATCTATGATGACGGCAAGCCCGTGTGCGTAATAACTAACTATAACCCAATGTCGACAGAGGAAAAGCTTGAAATTCCTGCACATATTGACGGCTTGGATGTGATTTCAATTGCAGATGACGCAATAAATTACGGCGGTGCAAAGGAAACAGTTGTTCCCGATACAGTAAAATTCATTGCCGATAATGCGTTCAAAGAATCCTACTCCCTTGAGGATATCTACCTGACCAAAAATGTGTCCTACATAGGAAAATCTGCCTTCAAAGACTCAAAAGACCTAACAATCCACGCCCCGACAGATTCCTATGCACACACCTTTGCGACCGAAAATAAAATAAATTTCAAAGCTACAGACGATTAAATCTGATAAGCAATGAATAAATCTTTAAATTTACAGCCCTCCTATGGCAGAACTAAAAACTGCCATAGGAGATTTTATTATATCGCGGTTTGTAAAATCCGTTACACAAAAGCCGCCGATTTTAATTTCTTGATTGGAACTATTGACAAATTCTCAAAACAATAGTATAATAACATATTCCACAACAGAAGGGAGGATGTGCGGTGGCAAATATGAAAACAATTGCTCAGAACAAAAAGGCAAGACACGACTATTTTGTCGAGGAAACCTATGAAGCAGGAATTGAGCTTTGCGGTACGGAAGTGAAATCTTTGCGTGCAGGCAGAGTGAATCTCAAGGACAGCTGGTGTTCGATTGTTGACGGCGAAATTTTTGTCAACGGAATGCACATTTCTCCTTATGAGCAGGGAAACATCTTTAACCGTGACCCTATGCGTGTGAGAAAACTTCTTATGCACAAAAAAGAGATTTTAAAGCTCTACGGCACGGTTAAGCAGACGGGATATTCACTTATCCCAATCAGCCTTTATTTTAAAGACAGCAAGGTCAAACTTCAGGTCGGACTCTGCAAAGGCAAAAAGCTCTATGACAAGCGTGCAGATATGGCAGAACGCTCCGCAAAGCGTGATATGGAACGCGCCGTTAAAGAACAGAGAAGATAGTTTGGTGTTATTATGAGTTTGCGTAGCTTGTACGAAAAGATTTCGGAATACAGCGATTTTGCTTTAATCGGACGGGACTTTTCTGCCTTTGATACCGATTATTCTGTACTCGGTTTTGCAAATTCGTCCGATAAAACCGAACTTGTTCTGCTGAATTTCAATTGTGCCGAAGAGGATATTTGCTGTGAATATTTGACTTTCAGAGAAAATATTATTCTTGAAAAGAAAAATCAATCTGATTTATCCGATGATTTTTCCGCAATTGTAATTGACGGACAGCGTTTTGACTTTAGCTCTGTATGCGGCGAAACGCTTGAATGTTGCGAATTAACAAAGTCATATATCATCTCAGAGTTTATGAAACTCGGTTGGAAGAGCGACAGATTTTTGGACGCTCCTCTTGATTCTCTGTTCATAAGCTTTATTGAACTTGAGAATAAGATTGATGATTTGTCTTCGCTTGATTTGACAAAGAATGTTGAAATAATATTTTCAAAATGTCAAAAGACAGATTATCCGTTAGCAAAACTCAGTCTTGAAGTTGGCAAGGAAGTAAATATTCCGATTGGAATTTTTGACGGTGAAAATCAGATTGTGATTAAAAATCTTAAACTTTTGTATTCAGCCGATAATTCCGAAATGAAAGAATTTGTTGAAAATGATATTGTGCTTCCGTATGTTGAGTATTCGTGCGATGATGAAATCTCAGTGATTTTCTGCCTTTTTGATGAGCTTGACAAACCATTCAAGGGTATGGGCGGATTGGCAACCGATGACGGAGTTGTTGCTTTAGCGGTAGATAATTCAAGCGAAAGCAATTTGAAATCGGCTGTGATATATTCACCGATTGAGCCGAATACAAAGCACATTGAATGTTGTCTTGTCTGCTGTGAAAAAATGCTTGATAAGCCTGCCGTTGAATACAGGTTTTCAATATAAAATTTTTAAATTGAATATGGGGATGTAAAGGTTTCGACGGGGATTTCAAACCTTGGTAAGCGAGCGGCGGTGCGGAACCGCCATAAAATCCGCAACTTTAAAATTAACTGACAACAAAACAGTTGCTTTAGCAGCCTGAGTGCTGCTCGTTCCTGCACAGAGTACCTCGGCTGTGTAAGGGGCGTCGATTAGAGGTAAATGTGAACAGGGGAGCGCTCCGAACCCTGTCACAGCTTAGGAGCTGCCAAAGTGCATAGCCTGTTGATGGGCGATGCACCGAGGGAGATTTAAAACACCAACTGCGCTCGGAGAAAACCTTGGCAAGATTTTTTCGGACAGGGGTTCGATTCCCCTCATCTCCACCATAACAAAAAGCCGTCAAACAACCGATAAACACTGAACAAGGCTCGTTTGACGGCTTTTGAAAAATGTTTTAACAGCAAGTTTAAACTGTTTTTTAATATCATATCCATTGAAACTATAGCTATAGTTGTAACACCCCGACACAATATGGTATAATCTGAGGAGAAATGCGGCGTGTTACAGATGAACCGATATTATGAATCGGGATTTAAGAGGATTGTCCGCCTATACGGAATAACAATATTGTAAAAGACGGATATTGCAGTCGGAACGCAGCTTGTCTGCCCGACCGAAAAAAGAAAAACAAAAGGGAGAATTACCATGGCATTTGACAGACTTATCGAAAACATTGTAAAAATGCAGAATCCTACGGTTGCAGGTCTTGACCCAAAGCTTGACTATGTTCCCGAATCAATCAAAACAAAATGCTTTGAAAAGTACGGCAAGACGCTTGAGGGTGCGGCTGCTGCACTTTTTGAGTTCAACAAGGCGCTTATTGACGCGCTTTATGATATTGTTCCTGCCGTAAAGCCACAGGCTGCATATTATGAAATGTACGGCTGGCAGGGTGTTAAGGCTCTTTGCGACACAATCGCTTATGCAAAGTCAAAGGGTATGTTTGTTATTACAGACGGCAAGCGTAACGATATCGGCACAACTATGGAGGCATATGCTACGGCACATCTCGGTCATACAGATGTTGCAGGCGAAAGTATTGACGCATTCGGTGCAGACGCACTCACGGTAAACGGCTACCTCGGAACAGACGGTATCAAGCCGCTTGCAAAAATTTGCGATTCGGACGACAAGGGCATTTTTGTTCTTGTAAAAACTTCAAACCCAAGCTCGGGCGAACTTCAGGATATGAAGCTTGAAACAAACGAGAGCGTTTATGAGCATATGGGCAAGATGTGCGAAGGCTGGGGCGAAGACCTTATGGGTAAGCACGGCTATTCGGCAGTAGGTGCAGTTGTGGGTGCAACATATCCCGAACAGCTCGGTGAAATGAGAGCAAAACTTCCGCACACATTTTTCCTTGTTCCCGGTTACGGTGCTCAGGGCGGCGGTGCCGATGATGTTAAAAATGCATTTGACGAAAACGGTCTTGGCGCAATCATCAACTCAAGCCGCGGCATTATGTGTGCTTGGAAAAAGCAGGGACTTACAGAAGAAGATTTTGCCGTTGCCGCTCGCAAAGAAGCAGAGCGTATGAGAGATGAAATCGTTGGCTGCATCGGCAAAATTAAGCTTGGCTGATTCATTTGCACAACAGAATCACGAATTTTTTCGTTTTTTTATGCTTTATCGCTTTGAATTTATTGACTTTAGCGTGCTAAAAGCGTATAATTTAAATGTATTTATTTTTACAACTATATTTTTAAATTTTCTTTAAAAAGGGAGATATCAGAAATGGCAAGAGTATATAATTTTTCGGCAGGTCCTTCAATGCTGCCTGAGTCTGTGCTTAAAAAAGCTGCGGCAGAAATGCTCGATTATGAGGGTAGCGGTCAGAGCGTTATGGAAATGTCACACCGCTCAAAAATTTACGGTACAATCATTGAGGGTGCCGAGGCTCTTTTGAGAGAGGTTATGAACATTCCCGACAACTACAAGGTTCTTTTCCTTCAGGGCGGTGCGTCAACACAATTTGCGGCTATCCCTATGAACCTTATGACAAAGAGCGGTAAGGCTGATTATGTTATCACAGGTCAGTGGGCTAAAAAAGCTCATGCAGAGGCTGCCCGTTACGGTCAGGCTAATGTTGTTGCTTCATCGGCTGACAAGACCTTCACATACATTCCAAAGCTTGATCCTTCAACATTCACAAAGGACGCTGACTATTTCTACATCTGTATGAACAACACAATTTACGGTACTGTTTATCACGAGCTTCCCGACACAGGCGATGTTCCGCTCGTTGCAGATATTTCTTCCTGTATTCTTTCAAGACCGATTGATGTTTCAAAGTTCGGCGTTCTCTATGCAGGCGCACAGAAGAACATGGCTCCGGCAGGTCTTACGGTTGTTATCGTTCGTGAGGATCTTATCGGCAACGCTATGGATATCACTCCTACAATGCTTAACTGGAAAACTCACGCTGACAACGGTTCAATGTTCAACACACCGCCTTGCTACACAATTTACATTGCAAAGCTTGTTCTTGAGTGGATTAAGAACGAGGTTGGCGGTCTTGATAAGATGTATGAAATCAACAAGAAGAAGGCTGACCTTCTCTACGGTTTCCTCGATTCTTCAGAGCTTTTCAAGGGTACTGTTGTTCCCGAGGATCGTTCGCTTATGAATGTTCCGTTCGTTACAGGTGACGCTGACCTTGACGCTAAATTCGTTAAAGAGGCTACTGAAAACGGTCTTGTTAATATCAAGGGTCATCGCACAGTCGGCGGTATGAGAGCTTCAATCTACAACGCTATGCCTTATGAGGGCGTTGAAAAACTCGTTGAGTTTATGAAGAAGTTCGAGGCTGAAAACAAGTAATTATTGAATATTATGATATAACGAGCGAACGCTGTTCGCCTGTTATTGTAAATTCTTAAAATAAAAAATTAAAAAGGATTGATTTTGATGTATAACATTCTTACATTAAACAAAATCGCCGCTATCGGCACAAGCCGTCTCGGTGATAACTATAAATACGGTGACGATGTTCAGAACCCTGACGCAGTTCTTGTAAGAAGTGCCGCAATGCACGATATGGAATTTGCCGATAACCTTCTTGCAATTGCAAGAGCAGGCGCAGGCACAAACAATATTCCGAAGGATAAGTGCAGTGAGCAGGGTATTGTTGTTTTCAATACACCGGGTGCTAACGCAAACGCTGTTAAGGAGCTTGTTATCGCAGGACTTCTTATTTCAAACCGTAAGGTTATTGAGGGTTATGAATGGGCAAAGACTCTCAAGGGCAACGGTGCCGCTGTCGGCAAGATGGTTGAAAAGGGCAAGAGTCAGTTCGTCGGCCCTGAAATCAAGGGTAAGACTCTCGGTGTTATCGGTCTTGGAGCAATCGGTATTCTTGTTGCAAATGCCGCTGTTGCTCTCGGTATGAATGTAATCGGCTTTGACCCGTTTATGTCTGTTGGCAACGCTCTCAAGCTTGCTCCTACAGTTAAGCTCCAAAAGAGCGCAGAAGATGTTATGGTAAATTGCGACTATCTCACAATCCATGTTCCGCTCACTGACGACACAAGAGATATGGTTGACGCCGATATGATTGCTAAGATGAAAGACGGTGTTCGTATCCTCAACTTCAGCCGTGACGGTCTTGTTAATTCAACAGCAGTTCTTGAAGCTGTTAAGAGCGGCAAGGTTGCTAAGTATGTTACAGACTTCGGAACAGACGATATCCTCGGTGAAGAGAATATTATCTGCCTCCCACACCTCGGTGCATCAACTCCCGAAAGTGAAGAAAACTGTGCTGTTATGGCTTGTGATCAGGTTAAGGAGTACCTCGAAAACGGTAACATCATCAACTCTGTAAATTATCCTGCAATTTCACTTGCAAGAACAAATGCTGACGATACCCGTTTCTGTGTTGCTCACAAGAATGTTCCCGAGCTTCTTAAGAAGGTTCTTTCTCAGATAAGCGGAAATGTTGAAAATATGCTTTCAAAGAGCCGCGGCGACTACGCTTATACAATCATTGATGTTGCGGGAGCAGGTGCAGATGACCTTGCAAAAATCGCAGCAGTTGACGGCGTAATCAGAGTTCGTGCAATCTGATTTTGATTTTTAATTAAAAATTGAAAATTTAATTGTTGTAAAAAATTATCCGAACATCGTTTTTGATGTTCGGATTTTTTTGTGTGTGGATATAATTTTATGTCATTACCTGTGGGTGTCCAATGAACACCCCTACAGAATTGCACAAACAATAGCAATTTTACGCTCGGGCATGATATGGTTTGCATTGCGGAAACTATGTATATAAATATGGTGCGAGGCACTCGCCATACATAGGACAGTATTAGCACAAAGTTAATCTCGGGAGTCGTAGTTTTGGTTATATTAAACTGTCTACACGAATAAGGTGCGAGCTTCTCGCCACGAATAGGGTGCGAGGCACTCGCTATGCATAGGGGAATATTAGCACAAAGCAAATCTCGGGAGTTATAGTTTTGGTTATATTAAACTGTCTACACGAACGGGGTGCGAGCTTCTCGCAACTTGACAAGATTGAGATTTGAATATATAGTATAGGCAAGGGAAGAGATTGACGGCGGATGCCATATAAATTGTGGGGTGAGCAGATGAAAATAACACTTAATCCCGACAAAGAAGTAGTAAAAACAGTTAAAGAGGGCTTAAAGAGGACAGGCGGTTACTGCCCGTGCAGAATTCAGCGTACAGAGGAATACAAGTGTATGTGCAAGGAATTCAAGGAGCAGATTGCCGATCCTGATTTTGAGGGCTTTTGTCATTGTATGCTTTACTACAAATCTAAAGATTAAAATAACCGAACAGGAGGATTGTTATGGAAATAGAGCTTTACAAAGAAACTTTTGAGCAGGAGGTTTTGCAGTCGGATATCCCCGTGCTTGTAGACTTTTGGGCAACATGGTGCGGTCCGTGCAAGATGATTGCTCCGATTGTGAAAGAAATCGCTGACGAATATGACGGCAAAATTCTTGTCGGCAAGGTTAATGTTGATGAAGAACCCGACCTTACAATGCAGTATAATGTGTCGAGTATTCCGACTCTTATGGTGTTCAAAAACGGTCAGCTCGTCAACAAGGCAGTAGGCTATCGTGAAAAGGACGAAATTCTTAAAATGCTCAAGTAAATATACCGACTAAAACACAAAACCGTGTGTACAGAAAAGTACACACGGTTTTTTTATTACCTGATTCGGAAAAGACGGTTTTTTTGAGGGGAGCAGGTGAAGGTCTTTGCTGAATGATTTTAGGAGAAGAATTATCTTTTGAAAAATATTTTTGAAAATTGCATTAAAGTATGCATTTTTTTGAGATTTCACGGGTATAAGTGAGGGGCGTTGATAAAGCCTCTCGAAAAACGGAGGTGACAAGATATCAGAAAATTGACAGGTAGAGAAAAGAAGTTTTGCAGTTTATTTCTCGGTTCGGGAAATTCCGAGCTTGCCGCAGAAAAGGCAGGCTACACGGGGGATTGTGAGCAGAAAGGTGAAGAGCTTATCTGCCGTCCCGAAATTTCAGCCGAGCTTGAACGGCTGTCACGGCTAAGAGAAAAATCCCTTGCCAATATGGCGGCGGCAGGGTATCAGCGGTTGGCTTTCGGGAGCATTTGCGACGCAATTTCTTTGCTTTACAAAAGTGATCCGAGCAAGGAGGACCTTGAGGGAATGGATTTGTTCCTTGTGTCGGAGATTAAAAGACCAAAGGACGGTTCAATGGAAATCAAGTTTTTTGACAGGCTAAAGGCACTTGAAAAACTCGGTGCCGGCGGAGAGCATGAAACAGGCGCAAAACAGCTTTTTGACGCCATTTCAAACAGTGCAAGGGCGGTGAATGACAAGGAAAATGGAAATTAAAGCTTTTTCTAAAAAACAGCTTACCGTGCTTTCGTGGTGGAACAGGGAGTCGGCTTTTCGTGACAGGGACGCAATCATCTGTGACGGTGCTGTGCGCAGCGGAAAGACTTTTTGTATGTCGCTGTCGTTCATTCTGTGGAGCTTTTACGATTTTGCTAATTCGGACTTTGCACTTTGCGGAAAGACAATCCGTTCTTTAAGGCGAAATATGATTACGCCCGTGATTCCGATTTTGAAATCACTCGGTTTTAAGTGTGAAGAAAAGCTGTCGCAGAATATTCTGACCGTGAGCGTTAACGGAGTTATGAACAGGTTTTATCTTTTCGGAGGCAAGGACGAGTCATCCGCCTCGCTCATTCAGGGCATGACGCTTTCGGGTGTGCTTTTTGACGAGGTTGCGTTGATGCCGAGGTCGTTCGTTGAACAGGCATTGGCGAGATGTTCCGTGTCGGGTTCAAGATTTTGGTTTAACTGCAATCCCGAATTTCCTGAGCATTGGTTCTACCGTGAGTGGATTAAAAAGTGCGGTGACAAAAATGCGTTGTATCTGCACTTTACAATGCAGGACAATCCGTCTTTGAAGCCTGAGGTTATCAAGCGGTATGAAAGTTTGTATTCGGGTGTGTTTTACGAGAGGTTCGTAAAGGGCAGATGGGTAGCCGTTTTCGGTGCGGTTTATCCGTTTATGGACGATGAAAATATGTACTGCGATATTCCGTCAGACATTGAAAGCTGGGCGGTATCGTGCGATTACGGTACTGTAAATCCCGCATCATTCGGTTTGTGGGGCAGAAAAAACGGTGTGTGGTACAGGGTTGACGAATACTACTTCAACTCACGCACTCAGGGCTTTCAAAAGACCGACGAGGAGCATTATGACGGACTTGAAAAGCTGATTGACGGGCGGAAAATCGAATGTGTGATTGTCGATCCGTCTGCCGCAAGCTTTATTGAGGTTATAAGACGGCACGGAAAATACACGGTTGTGTCGGCTGAAAACAATGTTATCAACGGCATAAGACAGACTTCGCAGGCTTTGAAGGACAGAAAAATCAGAATCTGCAAAAATTGCAGAGCCGCAAGACGGGAGTTTTCGCTTTACCGTTGGGACGGCTCGGGGCGCAGTGACGCACCTGTTAAGGAAAACGACCATGCAATGGACGACATAAGATATTTTGTCGCTACGAAAATTTACGGTTGTGACGGATTTTTTGCCGTTGCAGCCAAAAGACAGGAGGAAACAGCTTGAGGCTTGGCAGAAAAAATAAAAAGACCGAGAGCATAAAGACGGTGCAGACCGTTTTGAGAGAAACAAGAAATAATTCGCCGATTTTCTCACGATTTGCCGTTCAGACGAGAACGGAAAGGCAGCTGTACACAACTTTGCGTGAGTCTGTGCCGATTATTGATGCGGCACTCTGCAAAATTATCAGACTTATCGGCGGATTCAAAATTGTGACTTCATCGGCTGAAAGTCAGAAGATTGCCGACAGCTTTGTTAAAAATGTCCGCACAAACGGTGAAATGATGGGACTTGAAAGCTTTGTGCTTTGCTATCTTGATTCGCTTCTCACCTACGGACAGGCGGTCGGTGAGATTGTTCCCGATAGTGGCGGTGAAGGAATTTGCGCATTGTACAATGCAAGCCTTGACGATGTTGAAATCAGAGCGGATTCTTCTCCGCTGAAGCTTGCTGTTTACACACTCGGCAACGGTACAGCCGAAGAACCGAAGCATCCGGAAAGGATTTTTGCAACCCTGCTTAATCCAAAGCCGGGTACTGTGTGCGGTACTTCCATACTCAGCGGTTTGCCGTTTGTCAGCTCAATACTTTTGAGGATTTTTGAGTCGGTAAAAACAAACTGGGAGAGGGTTGGCGATATCCGTTTTGCGGTTACTCTCAATCCCGATTCAAACGGTTCGGCTGTGAGCAGAGAAAATGCACAGGCGGTTGCTAATGAGTGGAAAAAGGCGATGAGAAGCGACAGCGTGTGTGATTTTGTGTCGGTCGGCGATGTCAGCATTAAGGTTATCGGTGCTGAAAGCGATATGCCCGACTGCGACATTCCCGTAAGGCATATTCTTGAGCAGATTATTGCAAAGCTTGGTATTCCGCCGTTTTTGCTTGGTATTTCGTGGTCGAGTACAGAGAGAATGAGCGAACAGCAGGCGGATATTCTCACAAGCGAGCTTGCCTACTACCGAACCGTGCTTGAACCCGTGATTACAAAAATTGTGTCGGCTCATCTTAAAATGTGCGGTTATAACGACAGCTTTAAGATTGAGTGGGACAAGATCAATCTTCAGGATGCGGTTGAGCTTTCTCAGGCAAGACTTAACAATGCAAATGCGATGAACATTGAAAGACAGATTGGAGCGGAGGTGCAGAATGAAGGATAACAAACTTATTAAAAGCGGTGTTTCGGGCGTTGTTGACGGTGAAAATCAGACTGTCGGCGATGATGAACTCGAACTGATTAACCGCTTTACAAGGCGAAATCTTGCAAAAAATGAGGTGTATGCGTTTTCGGTTGTGCTGTGTGACAACGATGTTGACCGTGACGGCGAACGCTTTACAACAGATTCGCTTTATGAGCTTGAAAAACTTTTTGTCGGCAAGACAGGAATTATTGACCACAATCCGAGTGCCAAAAATCAGACGGCAAGAATTTTCAGCTGTAAGGTTGAGAAAATTGACGGTCAGAAAACGACCTTGGGTGACGATTACTACAGGCTCAAGGCAAGGGCATATCTTCCCGTTTGTGAGAGCAACAGGGATATTATCCTTGCGATTGACAGCGGAATTATCAAGGAAGTAAGCGTTGGCTGTGCCGTTGGCAGGGTTGTGTGCAATGTGTGCGGTGAGGACATTGCGATGTGTACTCACAAAAAGGGCGAGGTTTATGGCTCAAAGCTTTGCTGCGGTGAACTTGTGAACCCGTATGACGCATACGAATGGAGCTTTGTTGCCGTGCCGTCACAAAAGAGGGCAGGTATTACGAAAGGTCACAAAATTTTTGGAAAGGAAAATGATATGGAGAAAATTCTTAAAGCCATTGAAAACAAAAAGGCTTTTACACTTGATGAGAGCGACAGCAGAAAGCTGTGCGAATATATTGACGGGCTTAAAAAGTCGGCTAAGGACGGTGTGCTGTACCGTGAAAGCCTTACCCGTGATGTTGTGGGACTTGCCGCTTTTGTTCAGCCTGACATTTCGGGCGAAACAATGGAGAGCGTTGCAAAGAGCATGACAATTGAACAGCTCAGAGAATTTAAGTCAGCATTTGAAAAGAAGAAGAAAGCAGCTTTTGAGCCTGTTCCGCAGCTTTACTACAAGCAGGACAAGAGAAATAACACCGTGGAAAACGGTCAGTTCAGTATTTAACGGAGGTATTATTATGAATGTAAATTTTAACGGTTATGGCGAAAATGCCGCAACATTTATTGCAGACGAAACACTTACAGAGGCAGGCGTGCCTGTTAAGATGAAGGACAACGGCACAGTTGCAAAATGTGACGCAAGCGAGAACTTTTGCGGTGTGTGCGTAAGCGTGAGAGGCGGTTATGCAGTTGTTCAGCTTTCGGGCTATGTAAAGGTTAAGAGCGACAAGAAAATTGCTGTGGGTTACAAAAAGCTTTCTGCAACGGCAGACGGCGGCGTGTCGGTTACAACAACCGGCAGAGAGTACCTTGTGCTTGACTCAACAGACACTTCGGTAGGATTTATTCTTTGATAAGGGGAGGAAGATATTATGGCAAATTTTGAAAATATTACAATTGAAAAGGGTATGTAT
>ENA-OUQC01000617-OUQC01000617.1-human-gut-metagenome-genome-assembly--contig:-NODE-617-length-24217-cov-3.914577_pt1 | contig 24217 bp, 10 predicted proteins | sample MGYA00237942_ERZ548815 | MGnify/ENA primary metagenome ERZ548815 (study PRJEB26490, sample SAMN05194722) | human gut metagenome | biome: terrestrial biome; feature: human-associated habitat; material... | reverse complement strand
ATCATCCGGGAGTGCTCCACACGGGGCGAAGGGGTAGAGACGCCCCTTGGCACCGGCGTGTGGCTGGATACACCCATGATCGAGCTGCTCCACGGCGCGGGCACCATTGAAAAACGGATCCCCGCTATGCTGCGGATGTACCTGAACTACGACATCGACATGCGCAAGCAGCCCATCCTGGTCTACCCCACCCTGCACTACCAGAACGGCGGCCTGGAGATCGGCGGCGACGGCTTCACCAAGGTCATCCCCAACCTGCTGGTGGCCGGTGAGGCGGTGGGCGGCATCCATGGGCACAACCGCCTGATGGGCAACTCCCTGCTGGATATCATCGTCTTTGGCCGCAACGCCGGAAAGGCAGCGGCGGCCCGCGCCTCCGGCGTGACCCTGGGGCGCATGAACCTCGACCACATTTACCGCTACGCGCGGGAGCTGGAGCAGGCCGGCGCGGCCCGGGAGGGCGTGTCCCCCCTGCTGCTGCCCCACTACGCGCGGCATGAAAGGAACGAACAATGAGAGAGATTTCCGTGACGCAGATCACCGACGCGGTGGAGCGGCTGTGCATCGACGCCAATACCCACCTGCCCGGCGACGTAAAATGCGCCATTGCGCGCTGCCGCGCCTGCGAGGACGGCATCATCGCCCAGGGGGTACTGGACAAGATCATTGAAAATTACGAAATCGCCGACAGCGAAAACGTGCCCATCTGCCAGGACACCGGCATGGCCTGCGTGTTTCTGGAGATCGGGCAGGACGTGCACCTGGTGGGCGGCGACCTGGCCCAGGCAGTGGACGAAGGTGTGCGCCGGGGGTACGACAAGGGATACCTGCGCAAGAGCGTGGTGGCCGACCCGGTACGCCGGGGCAACACCGGGGACAATACCCCCGCCATGCTGTACACCGAGATCGTGCCCGGTGAGCAGGTCAAGATCACCGTGGCCCCCAAGGGCTTCGGCAGCGAGAACATGAGCGCCATTCGGATGTTCAAACCCTCCGCCGGTTTGCAGGGCATCAAGGATTTCATTCTGGAAACCGTGGAAAACGCGGGTCCCAACCCCTGCCCGCCCATGGTGGTGGGCGTGGGCATCGGCGGCACCTTCGACAAGGCGGCATTGCTTGCCAAGAAGGCGCTGATGCGCCCGCTGGATGTACGCAATCCCGACCCCTATTACGCCCAGCTGGAAACGGAAATGCTGGAAAAGGTCAATGCACTTGGCATCGGCCCCCAGGGCTTCGGCGGCAGGACCACCGCCATTGGGCTGAATATTGAAACCATGCCCACCCACATTGCCGGAATGCCCTGCGCCATCAACATCAACTGTCACGTCACCCGGCACAAAACGGAGGTGCTGTAATGGAACGACATATTACCCTCCCTTTGACCGAGGAGCTGGCCCAGTCGCTGCACGCGGGCGACACGGTGTATCTCACCGGCACCATCTATACCTCCCGGGACGCCGGGCACAAGCGGATGTGCGAGGCGCTGGCCCGGGGCGAGCAGCTGCCCTTTGACCCCACGGATGCCACCATCTACTACGTCGGCCCCACCCCCGCCAAGCCGGGGCAGGTGATCGGCTCCGCCGGACCTACCACCTCTGGTCGGATGGACGCCTACGCCCCCACCATGATGCGCGTGGGCGCGCGGGGCATGATCGGCAAGGGCGCGCGGCTGCCCGAGGTGGTGGAGGCCATGAAGAAATACAGCGGCGTCTACTTCGGCGCCATCGGCGGCGCGGGTGCGCTGCTGGCCAAATGCGTCAAGGAATGTGAGCTGATCGCCTATGAGGACCTGGGCGCGGAGGCGCTGCGCAGGCTCTATGTGGAGGACATGCCCCTGTTCGTCATCATTGACTGCCAGGGCAACAACCTGTATGAATCCGGGCGGCAGGAATACCTGCGCCATCATGGAGAGGAGCGGGCGGAATGACCGATCTGCTGGAAACGCTGATGATCCTCTGCTTCGGCCTGAGCTGGCCGCTCTCCATCCGTAAATCCCTGATCTCCCACACAGACAAGGGCAAAAGCCTGTTCTTTGAGTTCTTCATCTGGATCGGCTACATCTTCGGCATCATCCGCAAGTTCATGCTCTGGCACGCGGCCACCGCGCCGCTGGACTGGCTGTTCTATCTCAGCTGGGTCTTCTATACGCTGAACTTCCTGGAGATCACCGTGGATATGGGCCTGTACCTCCGCAATATGAAGTTCGACAAGGCCGCAGACACAAAATGAAACACGCGCACAGTGAGGAAAAATCTTCACTGTGCGCGTTTTCTTTGTCGGTCCGTAATGGGATGGTTTTACTTCTTCTTCACAGGAATCCAGATCTCGGAGTAATACTTCTCGTCCAGGATGCCCTTGGAGAATTCGCGGGGGTCGGCGTACATTTCGACACAGTAGCCGGCGGCGAAATGCGCCTGCCAGAACTGGGGGATCGTCTGCTTCGCCCCCTCATAGGGGAAGGTCCCGGCGCTGCCCAGGACGGCAAAGGCTTCCTCCTTCGTTTCGCTGTTGGTTGGATTCTATCACATGGGAGAATCTTTTTCTCGATATTTCTTGCTCTGTTTTATCCGAATTGGCATTGCCCCCGGTCGGGTCTGACCGGGGGCGATTGTTCATTTGATTACAGAACCGCGGGGGTCCATTCCGGGCCGGAGCTGCCGGAGGAGCCGGAATCGCCGGAGCCGCCGGTGGAGGCGGGATAGGTATTCACCGAGCCGGAGCGGACGAAGCCGAATTCGTCCTCGCCCAGCCGGACATAGGCCACCTCGCCGGTGTCCCACAGGACGGTAAGGGCGGTATTGACGCTCAGATGCCGGGCGTCCTTCTTGCCCCACAGCAGATAATTGTCATACAGCTCGCAGCTGAAGCCCGCGTAGCCGTCCCAGGGGGTGAAGTCAAGGTCGCCCTCCTGCTGCACCCAGGGCTGAGGGATATAGGCGGGGGTGTCCTCGTCCAGGATCTCCAGGTAGCCCTCGATGGGCTCCAGATATTCCTGATCCTCCAGCACATCCACCGGCTCATCCTTACCGAAGAAGCGCTTTACCAACGGCACGCCGGGCACCCGGCACTGGGCCGCGCCCAGCTTGGGTTCCGCCGGCTCTTCGGTGGCCTCGGTGACCTCCGAAAGGAGGCGGACCCGGCCGAAGGACGCCATGGTGATGTCGCCGCCGTCCTGGCTGGCGGGGCCCTGGGGCTGCTGGGGCTGGGGCTGGATCTGGTAGGGCACGGCCTGGCTGTCGGCAACGAAGCCGGTCTCCTCGCCCACCTGGACGAAATAGCAGTCCTCCAATTCCTCCAGCACCTCCATCCTGGTATTCATGGCCAGCATCTGCGTCGGCTCCCCCAGCCGGTCATAGGTGGGGTACAGGCCGGTGTAGCCCGCGGCGTAGCAGGTGCGCGGCTCGCTTTCCTCCCCGGGGAAGCGGAGGAACTGGGTCTCCACCAGCCCCTCGCCCCGGTCGGTTTTGACAATGGCCAGGTCCTCGTCCGCGTAGTCCAGAACCTCCAGCTCGTCGTCCCGGCCCAGGAAATAGAGGATCGCGGGGACGGGGCCGCCCCGGACGGTGCCGGGCACCGTTTTGGGTGCCTCGGCTTCCGTCTCGCCGGACTGGGCCAGGGCGGGCAGGGGGACGCAGGCCAGAAGCAGCGTCACAGCCAGCATGGCGGTAATGAATTTTTTCATGGTTGGCATCCTCCTTAGCCCTGATAGTCGCTGTCGTAGGCGTCGCCATAGACGGCGTGGATGATATTCCACACGTATTCATAGGCAGGCGTTCCGGCGGGGAACACCGTGCGGTTCTGGGTGGCGATATAGCCGATGCTGCGCTGGACGCTGCCGCCGTACAGGGTGACGGTCGCGCCGCCGGCATCCCGCAGGGTGATGTAGGGGCGCATGATCAGGTCACGGCTGCACTGGTCCAGGCCGAAGCCCACCAGAACATTGGTATACTGCATGGCAGCGCCGCTCTGGGCGAACACCGGGTCCGACACGCCCCGCCGGTAGGCGAAGTTGGAGCGGGCGCAGGACTTGCCCAGGCTCAGGGTCTCCCCCGCAGGCAGGCCGTCCGCCCAGCAGACCACCGTGCCGTACTCCACCAGGGTGTAGCCCGCCAGGCCGGAGCCGGTGAGGGCCGCCTTGTTGCTCTTGCTGATGCCGGTGATCATGCGGATGCCCTGCTTGCCGGTGACCCGGATGGAGCAGCCGTTGTAGATCAGCAGATCATCCAGCTCCGGGATGTGCTCCACCGTCGCGCCGCTATCCTCGCGCAGGATGCGGTAGACCCGCATGGAGGTGGGATAGTTCGTATGGGACGCGGTGGCGTCGCCGGAAACATAGGTGTAGATGGTCAGCAGGCCGCAGGAGGCGGGCAGGGTGACATAACGCTTTTCGCCCTCCTCCTGGATGGGATAGCGGTCGCCGTCGATGGACACATCGGTCTGGCCGTCGAAGTCGGATTCGTCCGTCAGATCCAGGTAGCCGGAATTGGCGGTGACGGTGGCGGTGACGCCCTCCGGTTGGGGATTGGTCAGGTGGTAGTTGCCCGCGTCCGCGCCCTCCAGGACAAAGTCCTCGAAGGTCACGTTCTGCTTTCCGGGCGTGACGCCCGCCAGGGTGGGCTTGCCGCCGGTGAGCTTCACATCGTCGCCGGGGACCAGACCGTCCAGGGCGGCGGAGGCGAGCTCCGCGTCAGTGGTGCCGTCGAAGGTCTTTTCCTTTACGGTGGCGGTGACGGTGATCTCCCTTGCGGTGATGTCCGCCAGGGTATCGGCGGGCTGGCCGGTGAGGCGGTAGTTGCCTGCCGCGCTGCCATCCAGGGTGAAGCCGGTGAAGGTGACCGTCTTGGCGGTGCCCACGTTCTTGTCGCCGTAGGCGGCGGTGCCCTTCACGATCTTCACATCGTCGTTCGCTACCTTGTTGCTGATGATACCGGCGTAGGCGATGCGGGCCGAGGTGTTGCCGTCGTAGACCTTGGAAGTGTCCACAGCCGCGTTTGTGATGGTCACTTCCCGCTGGGCGATGGTGAACTTTGCGGTCGCGGCGCCGGTAAAGTTGCCGGTGCCGGTAACGGTCAGGGTATAGGCCCCGGCGTTCGTTCCCCGGTCATTAGAGGCATCATAGGTCACGGTCAGGTCATCGACGGTGACGGAATCGATTGTCTGAACCTGCTCCTGGCCGTTGTAGGTCAGGGCTTCGCCCAGGGTAATGATGGCGTTCGAAATATCCTTCGGGGCAATCGTCCAGTCCTTCGTCGCGGTGCCGGTGAAGTTGCCGGTGCCGGTGATGGTCAGGGTGTAGTCCTTGACGTCCGTTCCCGTGTTGCCGGTGACGTCATAGGTCACGCTCAGGCCATCGACGGTGACGGAAGTGACCGTCTGGGTCTGCTCCTGACCATTGTAGGTCAGAGTGTCGCCCAGGGTAATGACGGCATTCGAAATGTCCTTCGGGTCGATCGTCCAGTCCTTTGTCGCGGTGCCGGTGAAGTTGCCAGTGCCGGTAACGGTCAGGGTATAAGTCCCGGCGTTCGTCTGCACGTTGTCAGACACCGTATAGGTCACGTCCAGGCCATCAACGGTGACGGAAGTGACCGTCTGGGTCTGCTCCCAGCCCTTGTAGGTCAGCGCTTCGCCCAGGTTGATGGTCGCGCCGCTGATGTTCTTCGGGGCGATTTTCCACCACGTCGACTCGAAGCCGTCGAAATTACCGTTTGCAGCGGCACTGATGCTCAGGATATAGTCTCCGGCAGCTGTCTGCTGATTGCCGGTGATCTCAAACTGGTCGGTCACATTATGGTTGCCCAGCCAGATTTCTACATTCTGGGTCTGCATTGTACCGTTGTAGGTCAGCTCATTCGTCAGTCTGATCTCAACGCTGCTGGCCTGGGCCTGGTCGATGGTCACATCCAGATTTGCAGGGGTGGAATCGCTGTGGTTGCCGTCGCCCACGACCTTGTACCAGACTTGGTAGGTGCCAGCATCGGTGCCAGTGGGAATGTCGGCGGAGTAGGTTCCATCCTGGCTGTTGCTGTACATCAGCGTTCCGTCGCCGGTTTCACCCGCCGAGACCAGCGCCTGTGCAGCACCGTTGTAAACCAGGTTCGCAGCGGCCTTGGGGGCGGTGAATGTGGGGGCAGCCTCGGTAACGGTCAGGGTGACTTCATTGCTGCTGACCTTGAACTCCGGGAAGCCCTGCTTGGTGGCGGTCAGGTCGCAGCGGAGGGTATAACTGCCCACATTAAAGCCGGCGTTATCGAACGGCTGCGCGCCATAGGCCGTGCCGGAGGTCAGGGGCTTGGAATCGGTGATCGCTACCCACTGGTCGTCTGCATTCTTGTAATACCAGGCCGCGCTGACCGTCCAATCGCTTTCAAAGCTTGCGGTGAGATTCGTCAGTCCAGCGGGCAGCTGGTCAGCGCCATAGGAAACGGATGCATTCACAGGCTGAACGGCGACATAGGGAACGGCAGTGGCGGTGACAGAGTCAAAAAGCCCTGTACTGTTCGCCAAATCGACCCTTCTGCCGTACCAATCCTTGAACGCAAAGTGGTTCTGTTCACTCAGCTTTTCGAGATACTTCCAATTCTCATTTTCATAAATTAGCGAATAGGTTCCGCCGTAGAATGCGGTGCCGCTGGCCGCCTGGCCGGAACCGCCATCTGCCGTAAGGATAATGGATACATTTACATTACCATCTCCCACAAACTTAACAGAAGCACCCGCCCCAATCGTCCATTTGGAATCAGAGCCATTATATGCCAATTCCTTGCCGTTCAGATTCAGGGTGAAGCTGCCGGTGGTCTGGGTGTACTCTCCCTTGAACTTGGTGTTCTCCAGGAGGGTAAGTGTACAGCCGTTATTCGCCACGGCGGCTTTCAGCGCGTCCCCGAACGCGGTGTAGTAGGTGGTCGCGCCGTCGGTAGTGGTCACGCTTGCCTGGGCCTTGCTGCCGCAATTGGTGCACACGCCGGTACTGTCATATACGTGCTGGCACTCGTAATTGCAGTAGGCGCAATTCTCCGTGCCGTCAAAGTCGTGGGGCTTGCACTCGACCACGGACACGTCGCCAAACACGACATCGGTATTGGCGGCAAGCTTTACAACCCCATAATGGGCATAGGGTTGTCGATTCGTGTGGCCGTCGGAGACCGCGGCATAGGTATAATAGATATTCTTATCGGGATTCCTCGCCAGCAGATCCTTCACCGGGACTTCGTTAAGGGAAGTGGCATTTATCCTGCCGTAACTGCCGCCCGACAGAGTGACCTTGTCAGCATCGGTCACACACAGTTCGCCGATGAGCGTATCAACGGTGGCTGTGACACGCACAATGCCGCCGACGTTCTGCGTCACCCTGCCATGGGGCATGCTGCCGCCGATGACGGTCACCCGGCCGCCGTTTATAGCGGTGATATCGCAATTCCAGGTTCCGCTTTCGACCACCACGCCGCCGTTCTGAGCAGCCTCCACCTTCAAGCCGGTCGCGGTGCCTTCCTTCGTATTATTTGTCAGCCGCAAGAGTCCAGCAGTGATTTTTCCACCGCCGGTCAGGTCCTTCCCATTCAGGTCAATGGTCAGGTTAAGGTTGTTGGGCACTGTCCAGCTGCCATCGCCAGCCGACGTATCGGAAAGCAGCGTCAGAAGCCGACCTTCACCCAAACTCCCAGGTGTCTTGATGGCGGCTTCCATAGCGGAAGCGAAATCCCCATAATAGTCAATTTGGTCATAGCCCTTTGTCACAGAGGCCACCATCTGATACTGGCAGGTCGTGCACTTGCCCTTTGCGTCGAGGTTGGGGTGCTTGCACTCGTCGTTGCAGTAGATGCAGAAGCCGGTGTTGCCGTCATACACATGAGAGGTGCACTCGACCACGTAGGCGTTCACCGTTGCTATCGGGTAGGTGTAGAGACGCGGCATGGATGCATAGTTCAGTCTGCCGGTCAGCTGCCCATCGCTGGAGAATGCGTAACCATCCGCCAGAAGCTTCGTAGACGGGACATCCTCCACAGAGAAGGTTCCCATCTCTTTAAAGACGCCGCCTTTCAGGAGGATGCCCGTGCTGCGTTCCACAAGCAACCTGTCAACACTTCCGCCGCGAATCTCAACGGATATGTTGGAGGCCATTTCATCCGACCCGAGGATAGCCAGCGCCTTTACTCGGCCGTTATCCATGCGCAGGTTTCCCTTCGCCCGCACATCATCCCAGGTGCCGCTTTCGACAACAATGGTGCTCCCCTCTTCACCGTCGATCCGGCCGCCACTGGCGGTGCTGTTCTCGGCGGTGTCTGTCAGGGTGAGGGTCACAGTGCCCTCTGCCGTTATGTCGTTGGTGATGCTCTTACCGTTCAGGTCCAGGGTAACGGACTGCATGAAGGTCAGTTTGCTGTCCTCCTGGCTGTCCTTCATCAGCTTCAGGGTGATCGTGCTGGTGGCGCTGTTGACAGCGGTGACGGCCTCGGACAGAGTGACATAACACTTCGTCACACCGTTCTGGGTCACAGTGGCCGCGAACTGCATCCCGCAGGTGCCGCATACGCCGGTCGCCGGATTAACATCGGTGTGCGGGCACTCGTAATTGCAGTAGATGCACAGGCCGGTGGCGTTATACTCGTGGTGATTCTCAGTCGTACCGCACTTGACCACGGATACGTTCCGCATCTCGGCAAAGATGCCGACGGAAGCCATATCCTTGTCCTTATAAGCATTGAATGACATCCGAATGCCGCTTGTATTGGCATAGGTATAGTAGATACCGTTGTCGAGGCCCTTTGCCAGCAAATCCTTTGCGGGGATGCTGGCAGCAAGGATGCCCTCTGTCTTCTGGATGCTTCCGTACTTGCCGCCTGCCAGGCTGACATTATTCGCATCGATCACATACAGCTTGCCGATCCGGGTATCGGCGGCGGACTCGGTGACATTCACCGTACCGCCGGACTTCTGCGTTACGCTGCCCGCTGAATAGGAACCGTCCGACAGATTGCCGCCCTCAATGGTTACAGTGGAGTTAAACTCGGCAGTGATATCCCACCACCAGGTTCCGCCCTTCACGCAGACATTGCTGCCGCTCTGCGTGTTCACCGACACGCCGATGGTCGCGGTACCGCCATTGCCGGAATCGGTCAGATTCAGGAGCGCCCCGCCGCCAACAGTAATTGTGGTTTCGACGCCATACGTACCGCCGCTCAGGCCCTTCCCGTTCAGGTCAATGGTCAGGGTAAGATTTTCCGGCACATTCCAGCTGCCGCTGGCAACTGATGCATTGTCCAACAGTGTCAGCGTCCGGGTCTCGCTGCCTGTGGCGGCTTCGATGGCCGCATTCATAGCGGAAGCGAAGTCCACATAATAAGCAATGCCATTAGCCGTCGTCACAGAGGCGATCATCTGATACCGGCACTCCGAACACACGCCATTCACCACAGTATTGTGCGGGCAGTGACGGTCGCAGTAAGAGCAGACGCCATTAGCGTAAGCGAGGTCATCATCCGTGAAAAGCTTTCTGTGGTTGCACTCCGCTACCTTCATATTATCGAAAGAGCCCTTGTTGCCAGATATCAGCTTTTCGTAAAACCGCCAGTTACCTGTATTTGTGTTGCCGAATGCATAGTACCGATCCGCTTCTCTGTCGGTGCCCAGCAGCTTTGTGAAGTCGAAGTCCTGTCCGCTCTCCGGGTCATCCCGGTTTACCTTGGTCGGGTCTTCGATTCTGCCGTAGGTGCCGCCGGTGAGGGTGACGCTGGAGGAATCGCTTACCGCCAGGGTGCCCGTGACGCTGCTTCCGCCGGAGATATGCACCGTGGCGCTCGCCGCAGTGGCGTCGATGGAGGCCACCGTGCCGCCGGTCATTTGCAGCGTTCCTTCCACGGTGATCGCGCCCCAGGAGCCGCTTTCCACTTTGAGCGGTCTGGGTGCATTATTGCTACCCCCGCCGACAATAACCGGCACATCACTGGCGTTGCCGCCGGATTTTCCACTGTCAACAAACACGACCAACGGCCCCGAATCGGGTGCGGAAACAAGAATGATCTTGCTCCCGTTCTGGGATGTCAGGTTGTAGCCGTTCAAATCCAGTGTGATCGGCGCGCCGCCACCGATACGGCGCTCCCTGGTGAATGCGGCATCACACAGGAGGGTAACGGTCACTCCCGGAACATCCGCATATCTACCAGCAATACTAAGCGCATCCGCCACGTCGGTGTGGTAGCGTGTAACACCCGCAGCCGTCACAGAGGCCACCATCTGATACTGGCAGGTCTTGCACTTGCCGGTTACCGGGTCGATATCGGTGTGCGGGCACTGGTAGTTGCAGTAGATGCAGTAGCCGGTGCCGTTTTCATACTCGTGGGGCTTGCACTCGACCACGGACGCGCCCTCATACTCGTTAGTACCGATAAGGTGCGAAGTCTTATACATGTCATAGGGATACCGTGGCTCTTTTCCGGGTCGGGGGGAAGGGTTGGCGAAGGTATAATAGATATTATTTGTGGTATCCTTCGCCAGAAGATCCTTCGTCCAAACATCGCCACCATCAGTGACCCCAATGAAGTGGTAGCTGCCGCCCTTGAGGGTGACCCCGTCAGCGTCGGTCACGTACAGGGTGATCCAGGTGCTGGTGGGAGCGGTGACGGTCACGGTACCGCCGGAGTTCTGCGTCACGCTGCTGTCCCGCGTCTCGCTGTCCGCCTTGCCGGGCGTGGGCACGATGCTGCCGCCTGTGACGTTCACGGTACCGCCGGTACCGGCAATGAACTGCAAGTACCAGGTTCCGCCCGCAATACAGATTTCACCGCCACTGCCAGCCACCACCGTCGTCTCGTCAGCGTCGGCAATACCGCCGTCAGCCGAATCCTTCAGCGTCAGCTTTGCCCCGATGACACCGATATTGACCGCGCTTGAGCCGCGGGTCAGCTGCTTGCCCTTCAGGTCGAAGGTCAGCGGCACGTACCCTGTGACATTGAAGCCGTTACCCAGCTCCGTATCATGCAGGAGGGTGATGGTCGCGGCCTCAACCCCGGTGATCTTGTTGGCTTTTTCAAACGCGGAATAGATATCGGTAAAGTACTCCGTCGTGCTGCCATAGGCCAGGGAAGTCACAAACTGTATGCCGCACTCGATGCACTTCATGTCACTGTCCATGCCTGCGGTGTGCTCACACTCGTAGTTACAGTACTTGCAGACACCATCCACGAAGCCGTGGAGATATTCACCGATGCCGCATTGCACTACGGTGACATTACTCAGGTCCTCACCTGTGCCCAGGGTGGGCAGGTTTTTGTGTTCGAGGCGCTGCCATTCACCCTGAGAATCCTTCTGGGCAAAGGCGCATTTCTCAGCCAGCAGGTCGGCGGTTGCGACTGACTCCGTGTAAGTCTTGGGGTAAGTAATTGCGACGAATGTGCCGCCAGAGAGCTTTATGTTGGCGTTGTACACGCGCAGCCTGCCAACCGTGCCGCCGCTGATGGTGGAATTCTCGGCACCTGTGCCGAGGAACTCGAGGAAGGTCACGCTGCCGCCGGTCATGGTAATGTCGGTATCGTTGTTGACCACAAGATTGAACCAATTGCCGCTTTTTACAACGACTTTGCTGATTTGTCCTTTAAGGCCGCCCGCGCTGATCACCAGGCTGCACGTGCCCCACTTTGTCTCGTCTCCCGAGCTGCTGTCGGTCAGGGTCAACGTCACGCCAACGCTGGTGCTGTAACCGCTCGTTCCCGTGATGTTATGCCCATTCAGGTCCAGGGTCACATTCTTGTCGAAGCGCTGGCCGTCATTGCATACCGCATCCTTCAGCAGCTTCAGGGTCGCTTCCCCGGCCTCCGCATTCTCCGCGCTGCCCGCGTCGGCGTGGGCGTCGCAGTAGTGCCAGAAGTAGCGGGTGTCGCTGCCCTGGGTGACGGAGGCCTCCATGGTCAGGCCGCATTCGCCGCAGGTAAAAGTGGTCTCGTCAACCTGGGTATGCTTACACTGATAGTTGCAGTACAGGCAGGTGTCGCTGGGTTTGCCGTCGGCATCCTTATAGACATGGGGATACTTATCGGTGCCGCACTCGACTACTTCAACATCGGGCACCCCGCCGACGCCATCTTTCATATGGGCATAGGGCGGTCTGTTTTCGCCCGATACATTTGTAAACGCGAAGGCATAGTTCCCGTCGCCCAGCAGGGTGGTGTAATTGAAGGCCGTGCTCTGAACAGCAGCGTAGATGCGACCATAGCGGCCGCCGGTGAGGGTGACCTTTGAATTGCCATCGAAACCCAGCCAGCGCACGGTGCCAGCGGAAATCTGCGCCGTGGGCTGGATGGCCGCGTTCTTGGCATCGAGGTCAATAACATCAACATCGCCGCCGGACATGGTCAGATGTCCCTTGACGTTGAACGTGCCCCAGTGGCCGCTTACCACGCTGGCCGATCTGGGCGTGTTATTGCCTCTTACACAGTCAACGGCGACTGTCACGTCGCTCTTGTTGGTGTTGGGGTTGCTGTCGATAAATGTAATCAGAGGTCTCTTCGCAGAATCGTCTTCCAGGATAATCTGCGCGTCATTCTGGGCCGTCAGGCTATGGCCGTTCAAATCCAGGGTGATCGGCACTTCTCCGTGGACGGTGACGGTCTCGGTCAGGTCGGCATCCCTCAGGAGAGCCAGGGTCGCCGCGCTTCCGCTCTCGGAGGTGCAGCTGGCGACCTGCGTGAGGGCAGCGCTTACACTGGTGAAATAGGTCACATCGCCCTCAAAGGTCACGCTGGCCACGATGGGAATTCCGCAGTCCGGGCACTTCGGGTCAGTCATATCCGTGGGAGCCTTGTGGCCGCACTTGGCGTTGCAGTAGACGCAATAGCCGTCGATATACTCGCCATGCTCGCACTTCACGACCTTGACATCACTAAGGTAGAGGAACTCTTCATTGTAACTGTAGTTTTTCGCGCCGTTCATCGACTGGAAGGCGTATTCGGTGTGCAGCAGGCTGCCCAGGGTGATATCATCGCCGGAAGTGTTGATAATATTCTCGTAGGTGCCGCCTGCCAGGATGGCTCTGGCTCCCGCACCCAATTCAAGGCAACGGATACGGGGGTTGCTGCCCTTCTTAACGGTCAGGTTGCCATTGCTATCCAGCACGACTGTGTTCAGCGTTCCGCTGAAGTTGGGTTCAACGTTCAGCATTCCCCCGCCGGAGATCGTCAGTGCGCCGCTGTTAGTTGCGATGGTGCCGCCCTGGTCGCCCTTGATGGTCAGAACATGGCTTTTCACGACAATATCGGAGTCCAGGGTGAGCCGGTGGCCATGCAGATACATGTCAATGTTACGGTTCCACGCATCCGTGCCGCTGTAGACAGTATCGGACAGCAGCTCCAAATCCGACCAATCATTGGAATCCTGCGGCGCGTTCTCCAAAATATATGTTACTGCGTCGTTGAACCGTCCCTGTTCAAAGAGCCGCCGTGACACGAACGGATAGCGAATCACAACCCCTGTTCTGGCAACGAAGGTGTAGCCGCAGGTTTTGCAGTAGCCGTTTTCATCCAGGTCTTTCTGCTCGCAGATCAGGCCGCACTCACAATTGCAACGGCCGGTCTCATCCAGGGTATGCTCGTGCGTACCTACGATAACCGTTTTGTACACATCAGTGCTTGAAAACTTGTAGCTGGATACCACGCTGTTATCGTCCTGGTAAACAAAGGCATAGCCAGGAGCCAGCATTTCGGACAGCGTTCCCTTTTGGGTGTAGAGCGCAAAGCTCCTGCTCGAGCCAGCGGGGTTCTTGAACTCGCCGCCGGAAATCTGCATGGTGCCGGTTGCGGTACTCTTCTTGAGCACCTGGGGGGAATAGATACCGTCTTCGATGGTCAGTTTGCCGGTGCCCTCGAAGCTGACCGCCGGGCCGCTGGTCATGCCGGAATTAGTGACGCCGCCGCTGCCCTTCAGGGTGAGGTCAGCAGAGCCGGTGACTGTCAGCAGATTGGTCTCGGTTTCGCCTCCCAGGGTATGGCCGTTCCAGTCGATGGTGAAGTTACCACTCTCGACGCTGATTTGCGCGCCCTCGGCCAGGGTGACATCCTGCATCAGGGTCAGGGTGGAGCCGGAAGTTTTCTTAGCTTCCGTTACGGCTGCGTCAAAGGTATCGAAATAGGCAACGCTCTCCCCTGCTGTCACAGTCGCCACGGGGGCATAGCCGCAGCCGCATTTGCCAGTTTCAGCGTTCACATCGTGCTGGGTATGGGGGACGACGTAGACGGTTTTGCCTCCCGCAGTGGCGATATACGCTCCCGCGTTCTCTCCCGCCTGAGCGATGGCATAGACGTCTACCAGCTCTGTGCCATTCGTGTCGTAGGCCAGGGTCTTTCCCGCAGGCAGAAGGTCGCGCAGGGTGGCGGTTGAGCCTAAGTTTCCGTTGGAGCAAACCAGTGCGCTATTTTGCCCATCGGGTTGGAACACGCCGCCGGAAATCGTGAGGGTCGCGCCGCCTTCTCTGTATATACTGACACAGGGGGAATACGTGCCGCCCTCGATGGTCGCTTTTGCAAGGTTACCGACGGATACCGCGCTGCCACCGCCGGTATTCCTGATTCTGCCGGTATTGTCCTCGGAGCTGTCCATCAAGATGACAGTTCGTCTATTTCCTATATACAGCACATCGCTGTCAGAACCCGTCAGGGTATGGCCGTTCAAATCCAGGGTCAGATTATCGCTTTGCTGATCAGTGGCACTGCCAATGAATGTTTTGCCGATATCCACATCCCGCAGGAGCTGCAAAGTGGCGCTGGTATACGGGGCAGTAGCGCGATAAGCTTCCAGGAAGTCGGTATAGAATGTATCCTGGCCATTGGTGGTCAGCTTTACCACGTATGCCACGCCGCAGGCGCACACGCCGTTTGTGTCAAAGCTATGCTCATGATGGAGCACGTAGAGGGTTTTATCCGTGGAATGAAGGGGTTTGCCGTTGGACGCTATGCTCTTGACAATGTTCTTGCCCTCTGCGTCGTAGAAGTACGCATAGCCGGGAGCCAGCAGCGCGGGCAGGCCGCCGGTAGCCTCGGAAAGCGCACTGATCCCATGGAACGTACCGCCGGTGAGCTGGACGGTGCCGCCATTGACCACCAGGCCATAGGTATTATTGTCGGCTTTGTCGGCAACGCCGAACTCGCCGCCCCGGACGTTCAGATTGCCGCCCGAAACCAAGATGCCGTTGCCCTCGATTGAACCCATTATGCATTTCACCGTGCCGCTGCCGGTGATGGTCAGATTCGCGCCGCCGCAAACCTCCAGCGAATAGCTGCCATTGCCCTCGCTTTCCTTGATAATGCTGCCGCCGGACAAATCCAGGGTGACGGTCTTGCTGACCTTCAGCTGCTTGTTTGCGGAGGGTGTTCCCAGAATCGCCAGGGTCACGGAAGGCTCGGTAATCCCATCCAGTGCATTAAAGGCAACTATTACGCTGTCATAGTAAGTGACAGCCTCGCCAGCGGTGATGCGGGCGAAAAGTTGCTTCTTGCAGATTGTGCAGTATGTATGGGATCCATCTCCAGTCACCGTGGAATGCTCACAGTCATAGCCGCAGTAGGAACATACGCCACGATAGAAGTTATGGGCGCCGCAAGGAGCGACTCTGACATTGGAAATGGTGGAACTCTTATTGACGTATCCTCTTTCTAGACGATTCTCACCCTGCCAGAAGGCACAGCCGGTGGCCAGCCACTCGGTGAGATAAACGTCATTAGTACTAAATACTTTCAACTGACCAAACGTGCCGCCGCTCAATGTCACATTGGCATTGATGGATTTACCATTGGAGGCATCCAGAGAGCCAATCTGGCCGCCGGAAATGTTGACAGTAGCCGCCCCTGCAACCTTCAGGACGCTGACATTGCCATCGGTCATGGTGAAGGTGGAGCCATCGTTCAGGGTCACGGCATCGTCGTTGGCGTCAAAGCCTTCGATTTTGCCGCCGTTCATGGTGAAGATAGCGCCATTGTTCAAGGTCAGAGACGTGCCGGAGCAAGTGATATTGCCGCTGTTCACGGTGAGGCTGCCAGACACGTCAAAGGTACCGTCAGACACATACCCTAAACCGTGCAGGTTCATGGTCAGGGAACGCCCGGCTTCCACCGTGATGCCATGGCAAGCAAAGCCGTTGCCGCACACGCCCTCGATCACCAGGGGCGCATTGACGGAGAATGCAGAGGCAAAGGAATCGCTGAAGGTTTTGAAGAGCCGCAGGGTGACAGGCTCGTCGATGGGCAATTTTTGATATTCTTTGAGGGCTTCTTCCAGGGTATCAAAGCCCTCCGCAGAAGATCCCCCCTGCTGGAGCGAGGCTCCGTAGATCAACGTGCCGCACTTGGTGCATTTGCCGGTGATGGCATCCCCGCAGTCCACATTGCCATCCTTATGTTTACAGGTGAGGCCGCAGATGGTGCAGGTATTATTGTCATCCATGTCATGAACATGGTCACGGACGGTGGCGGTGACATCAAACCACGTGCGGTCGAGCGCCAGTTCGTTACCATCCTCGTCGGCGAACGCCTTGCCTTTGGCCAGAACACTCTCCAGGGTGAGGCCATTTTCCAGACTAAGCCCTTCAAACGTGCCGCCAGAAATTTTGACGTTGCCGCCGGTGATGTACCGCTCTGAGAAGATACCGCCAGAAATTTCGACATTGCCGCCGGAAATGACGTTTCCAGCCATATTGAAGAAATTACCGCCGGAGATTGTAACTTCACCGCCATAGACGGAAAGACGCGCAATCTTAACCGTATTGCTGAGAATGAAGGCCACATTACCGCTTTGTACGTCGATACCGCTATAATAGATACCGCCCCGATGTTCTACAGCAGAGGAAACAATGCTCACAGTGGCTCCATCTATTTTGACGACGCCAATATCCCTGTTGCCCAGCGCGTACCCGTTCAAATCCACGCTAAAGTTGCCGCTTGTGATGGTATAGACGTCGCTGGACAGTACATTTTTCAGCAGCTTGAGGGTAACTTCCCCGGTGCTCTGCTGGGCTTTGTCGAGGGCGGCGACGGCATCCATGTAGAATTGGGACTGCCCGTCAATGGTCAGGGCAGCGGCGGCCGTCTTTTCACAGACGGTGCAGACGCCGTTCTCGTTCCACTCCGTGTGGGGGCAGATATAGCCGCAGGGGCATTTGCCGATATCGTTGTAATCGTGGGAAGTGTGCTCAACCACGATCAGGTCGCCGGAATAGTCTTTTGTTGTATAGCCGTTTACCAGGCTGCCAGCGGCGGTAGCAGAATCGTACTCGGCGAAGGCCGTGCCGTTGGCGAGGTACGTATATATACCGCTTACACCAGTACTGTTCTTGATGCCATGGAGCAGAATTACACCCTGGTTCAGGATCAACTCGCCGCCGCTGACGCTAACCGCGTAGCCAGTGTTGCTGTCATAGCCCTGGAGAACGACACCGGCGTTAACGGTCAGCGCACCGCCGCTCAAGGTGACTGCGTTTCCCTTGTCGCCATATATCCTGCCGGTATCGGTGGAGCTGGTGATGGTCACGTTGCCGCCATTGATCTTGAACTTTGTCCCGCTTGTTGTCACACGCTTCCCGTTCAGGTCGATGGTGATGCTGGAATTAACGGTTACAGCGTTACTAATCGCACAGTCCTTAATGAGCACGACCGTGCCATTGGATGCGGATGCCGCCTCCACAGCCGCCTCAAAGGTTTCATAGTATTCCTCCCCCACCATGGCCACCTTACCTGCTTCCGCCTTGTTGGGATTCAGGGTGCCGCAGTAGACGCAGTTCTCCTGGGTGGGGTCGGATTTAAAGGAGTGGGAGGTGCACTCAGCAACGGTGTAAGTGGTTGTATAATTCTCCGTGTCCCCAAGCGTATTTGTCACCCCGCTCAGGTCAACAGCTTTTCCGTCTGCATCCCGGAAGCAATAGCCCGCTGCGAGGCAATACTTTACTAGGGGGCTAGAATAAACTGCATGGAATGTTCCGCCTGTAATATTTTGGCGAATGTACTCACCAGTATCGCGGTCAGTATCACTGTCAGATATCAGATATTTTACTTCACCGCCGGAGATATTCAACTTTTTCGCACCGTTACCATTAATCTTTTTGTAGTACCCGCCGGTGATGGTCAGGGTGGCGTCTTTACAGTAGATATCGCCAGTCACCTTGCTGCCCTCTGCGGAACCAGTCATCGTCAGGCTTGCGCCGCTTCTGACGTTGATGGCACCATCCAGGACGTGCCCGTTCAGGTCGATGGTGAGGGTCGTGTTACCGGGCTGCGTATACACGCCATTGTTATCGTCAATCGTGACATTCTTCAGCAGAGTGACCGTAGCTGTACCAAGATCGGCAGCAGCGGCCAGCGCCTCGGTTAGGGCTTCATACTTCGTTTCGCCAACCTGCGCCACGTACTCTACTTGCTTTGCAAGTCCGCAATAGATGCAGGATTTGCCGTCCTCGTAGTCGTGCGTTGTGCACTGTGTGATGGTGAGGACCTGCTTTGCGTTAGCCGCTACCTCTGACAGCTTCAGCTTCTGGTCTCCCACATTGAAGCAGTAGCCATCTTGACGACAGAGCGTTTTATCGGAATTCGTATCGTATATTCCGTGGAACATGCCGCCGGTGATGTTTCTGCGCACAAAAATGCCACTGCTGACAATCTGCTTCGTGTCCATGTACAGGGCATATTCACCGCCGCCGAAAAACTCACCGGCGGTAATATTCAACGCTTTAGCATTGTACACTTTCAGGAAAGCGTCGCCAAGAGTATTCTTATAGGTACCGCCATTGATAGTCAGACTGCATCCCACATTGTTGCAAATGATGCTGCCAACCATCGTACCGCCGGTACCGTTGATCGTCAGGTCTGCCGCTCCACTGAGCGTAATATTGCCGGTAAGAGTGTGGCCGTTCAGGTTGATGGTTATCGTCTTGCCACCCATTGTGAAAGTGTTATACAGCTCGCAATCCCTCAGCAGATCAATGGTAGCGGGAGTGCCACTGGAAACGGCATTAATTGCTTCGTCCAAAGACGTATATTCCGTCTCTCCAATCCTCGCTACATACTCCTGCTCCAGCGTGACGGGCTGGGCGAAGAGGACGGGGACGGTGAGGGCGGGGACGTTGGGGGCCAGGACGTAGCCCTGGGGCAGGTCGGCCACGAAGGTGTAGGTACCCTCATAAGCGCCCTGCGCCGGGTATTCGTCGCAGTGCCAGGCGGCCACGGGGAGGGTCTGCTCCCCTGCCTCGGTATAGGCCAGGACGGCGGTGGGCAGGCAGGTCAGGACGTTCTCAAAGGAAAGGGGATACTCCGGATCGGCGGCCAGGGCCAGGACGCCGGTATCGGGGGTGAGGGCCTGGAGGGAATCCACCCAGCTCCAGGCGAGGACGAGGGTATCCTCCGGCTCGGTGGGCTCTTCCGTGGGCGCTTCGGTGGCTTCCTCCGTGGGGGCCTCGGTGGGGGCTTCCGTGGGCGCTTCTGTCGGAGCCTCGGTGGGCGCTTCCGTGGGGGCCTCGGTAGGAGCCTCGGTCACGGCGGTGCCGTGGTCCTCGGTGTGCACGAAGGTGCAGGGGCGGGCCTCCGCGCCGGGGTTATAGCCGCAGGCGGCGTCGTGAACATGGGTGCAGCTCAGCACTCTGGTCACGCAGCCGGTGGCCTCGGAGCAGCTGTGGGCACAGGCATCGGCCACACCGCTTTCCGGGTCGGAGCAGCACTCCGGGCCGTGGACGTGGGTGCAGGCGGTATTATATGTATAGCAAAGATCCCCATGCTCATGGGTGCAGGGCGAAGCAGGCACTGCCTCGGCATAGCCGCAATCCGCCGTATGCACGGGATGATGGGGATCCACTTCCGCAAAGGTAGGCACCGGCACATAGCCCACCACCACGCACAGGCACAGCAGGAGGGCGAAACCTCTGCGTAAAAGCTCGTCAAACCATTTTTTCATCACAACATCGCTCCTTTTCTGACACGAAAGCTGCTAGAGTGTTGGGCATCCCAGGGGCACAGCCCAAAGGATGCCATTTTTATTTTTAGTAATTGTACCATTCATTTCCTCTTTTGGCAAGGGGTTTGGCACGAAATGCCCAAATTTGGCACGAACTGTATCGTCCAAACAGCAGGCAACGGACAGTTGCGGCGAAGACTCAGGCAGGACCAGGCGCGGCCCTCTCCCCCTGTCCCCCGCGCAACCATCCGTTGCGGGTTTTGGATTTTTTGTGGGATGCAACCAATTGTTGCGGCGATTTTGGGGGATGAATGTTGGATGCGGCGGTATCCTCGCTGCCCCCGCTGGAGGAAGTGCCGCGAAGCGGCAAAGGGGGTGTCGCTGGTAATTTTGAGTCGCTGCCATTCAACGAACCGCACCCCCTCAGTCAGCCCTTACGGGCTGCCAGCTCCCCCACCGGGGAGCCAAGGTATGCGCCAAACCTCCCCTGAAAGGGGAGGCGGCGCAACAGCGCCGGAGGGGTCAGGCGCGGTACGCAGAATACCCATCGGAATGCACCAAGGCGAATTCGTACAGGCTCCCTTGGCTTCCCCCGGGGGAAGCCAAGGGGATCAGGCTTTCAGCTCGAAGTGCATGGACAGGGATTTGAACAGGGTGTCCATCACCTGTTTGGCGGTGGCGCGGATGTCCACCTGGGCCACGTAGGCAATGATCTTCTCCCGCTCCTCCGGCGGGACCTGGAAGATGCTCAGGCTCATGCCCAGGAAGCGCTGGACCTTGCGCTCCAATGTGAAATAGGGGTCGCATTTCTTGGCCATGAAGCCGCGCATCATTCCGGCGGTGCCCAGCTCCATCTCGAAAAAGTCGCTGAGGGCCGCGCCGGGCAGGTATGCGGAAAAGGCCGCCTGAAGCTCTGCCGACGTGCGCTGGTGGATGATGGCCACCGTGGTGGGGTAGGTCCTCCACGTAGATATCCCGCAGGTTTTCGTCCAGCTCCGTCAGCGCCAGCTGCACGGCGGTCTCCACCGCATAAATATATGCCGGGGAAAGCGCGTTGGGTGCGATCTGCCGCACCGCGCCAAACTGGCCGCTGAACATCATGCCCACCAGCTCGGTGAGCACCCCATCCTTTGTGTGAAAAACATTCTGAAACGATCCGACGGACACATCCGCCTCCTTGGCGATCTCGGTCACCGTGGTGCTGGTATATCCCTTCTCCAGGAACAGCCGCACACAGGCCGCCAAAACCCGCCGCTTCGCGTCCGCGCTGTCATACCGACGTGGCATAGCATCTCTCCTCTTCTCTATTAATACGTAGCTTAATTATATAATGGTTGCGGTGAAATTGCAAGTGTTTTTTTATTGATTTTGGAAGGGGCATCGGCGGGCGGGAGTTTTGGCTTTGCGTGAAAGTTTTGGACTTGCAATCCCGAAACTTTGGATGCACGGGACCCAATGAAGAGGACATAAAACAGCTGCCGCGCACGTTTTCCCTTTTGCTTAACCTGAGCTTTGCCCCTGCCCACATCCCTACGGGATGCGTTCAGCGGCAAAGAGGACTCTCCCACGGGCTAAAAACAGTCCACTGGACTGTTTTTTAACGCCCTTTCGAGTCCCCTCTCCCATACCAAAAAAGCGCCGCCCCGGTGGGGCAGCGCTTTTTTGGTGCGAGAGAGGGGACTCGAACCCCCACGGCGTAACCACACGCACCTCAAACGTGCTTGTCTACCATTCCAACACTCTCGCAGTTGCCAGAGTATTATAACCGCTGGCCGGTTTTTTGTCAATAGGTTTTCTGGAAAAGAGCGGCATTTGCCGTTACAGCAGGCTTCTGCGTCTCAAAATGCGCAGAAGCTCCCAGAGGCCGACAGCGGCGGCCAGGGGCCAGCGGATGAACCAGGCGTTGGGAGTGAGATAGAACAGCGCCACGGAAGCCGCCAGGGCGGCAATGCCCGCCAGGCCCGCCTCCAGGCGGAAGGGATAGTCTCCTCCCCTGCCCAAGATGCGGCGGGAATACAGCTCATGGAGGGCCAGCTGGATACAGCGGGCGATCAGCGTCGCCGCCGCCGCGCCGATCATGCCCCAGGCGCGGATCATCAGGTAATTCAGGCCCACATTGGTCAGCGCCGCGCTGACCGTGCCGACGGTCACTGCCCCGGTCTTCTTATGATGGATCTCGTAATTCACTGGGAACGTGCAAAGGGTGTTCCCATAGTAGCTGGCCACGAAAAACGGGATCACCTCAGCTCCGGCCCAGAAGCTCTCGTCCGCATAGACATGGTATACCTCCCGCACCAGCAGGACAAAGCCCGCGGACAGCACCGTATACAGCTCGAGATAGTTCTTTCCCCGCTGCACCACATTGTCCCGCTGGCCCTGCTTCATGTCGTCGTAGAAGAAGGGGACCCAGGTGTTGTTCAGGGCGCTGTACAGCACGAACATGACCCCGGCCAGGGACAGCGCGTTGCTGTAAATACCGGCGGAGGAGGCGTCCGCCAGCTGGCGGAGCATCATGATGTCGCTGTTGCTCAGCAGCGAATAGGCAAGCCCCTGGCAAGCCAGCGGCCAGCCCAGGGTGAAGCAGAATTTCCAGTAATTCGCGTTGTAAAGGGTCCTGCCCCGAAGCAGGATCCAGACGCAGCCCGCAAGGCCGACCACGCCGTTGGTCACGACGGTGCCCAGCACCCGCCCGAAATAGCGCTGCTCCCGGGGCATGTTCAGCACCAGCAGCAGCGACACGCCCAGGTTGGCGACAGCCATGAACACGCTGAGCAGCATGTTCCTGTCCGCCTTGAATTCGTAGGTGAATTTGCTGCCCAGGAAATTCACGCAGAAGGTGCCGAAGGCCTGCACCAGCATCAGAGCGATCAGCAGCCGGTCCATCTTCAGCGCGGCGGACAGAGGGCCGGAGAAGAGCATCATCAGCACCCCGGCCACGGCAAAGCAGGCCATGGACAGGGCCATCACCGAGGACTGGTAGGCAGGCTGCTCCTGCTCAGAATACTCCTGGCGGGCGTTGACGATGGTCATATTGGATTGCAGGGAAAACACCGTGGTCATCATATTCGCCCACACGGTAAACGAGGCAAGATTGCCGTACCCATCCGTGCCCAGCAGGCGGCTGAACAAGGGGGCTGAAATCAGGGAAATACCCTGAAGCAGCAGGACGCTGAGGGTGTTGAAGAAGGCGATGCGGTTAATACTCTTTTTCATAGTCAGGCTTTCGGCTTTTTGAAAATGTGGTACACGTCCATCATGGGATTGAACAGCCCCCGGGCCGTCATGGCGATCTCGAACTGATCCCGTTTGGTGAAATGGCCGCTGCGGCGGACGAAGCCAAAATGCTGCCGCAGCTGCTTACAGGAATCCCGGTATTCCGCCCGGAAGCGCCGCTTCGCCTCTTTCCCGGCCAGGTCCAGCATCTGCACGTTATAGCGCAGGGCGCAGACCAGCAGATAGTGGGCATCCGGCTCCAGCTCCGGGACGTTGGTCTTGATGTCCTCATAAATCCTCACGGCGTTCTGGAAATAATGGAAGTTCTTCTCCGACACGGGGGACATGGTGATGCTGCTGGCGCGGTGGCGGTAGTGGTACACCGGCTTTGGCAGCAGCGCAGCGTGCCCGGATCGCAGCATCAGCCGGTAGGTGACCATAATATCCTCGCAGACCCGGCCCACCGGGTAGCGGATCCCATCAAAGAGCTGCCGCGCATACAGCTTGTCGCACGCGGAGGAATCCAGCCGATCCCAGTGAAAAACGCGGCGGACCGCCTCCGTGCCGGAGACGATCTCCTCCTTCTGCGGGCACAGGCCCTGGGTGCTTTCCCCGGTTTTCTCGTATTCATCGTATCGCCCGGCACACACGAGCTGGGTATGGTGACGCTCCGCCGCGCTGAGCATGACCTCGTAGGTATCCGGCTCCAGCCAGTCGTCGCTGTCAACGAAGGCGAGATAATCCCCCGCTGCCGCCTCGATGCCCGCGTTGCGGGCGTCGCTGAGGCCGCCGTTTTTCTTGTGGATGACCCGCACCCGGCTGTCCCGCGCCGCGTAATCGTCGCAGATGGCGCCGCAGCCGTCCGGGCTGCCGTCGTCCACCAGAATCAGCTCAAAATCGGAAACCGTCTGGGAAAGGATGCTGTCAACGCAGGCATGGAGATACGCTTCCGCCTTGTAAACCGGCACGATCACGCTGATTTCAGGCATCTTTCTTCCTCTCCAATCGCGCCCGCGTTTCCAGATACAGCCGGTAAATTCTCGCCCTGACGGGGAAATACCGCAGCAAAAGCTCAGAATCCGGCCAGAAT
>ENA-OUQC01000608-OUQC01000608.1-human-gut-metagenome-genome-assembly--contig:-NODE-608-length-24452-cov-11.517974_pt1 | contig 24452 bp, 22 predicted proteins | sample MGYA00237942_ERZ548815 | MGnify/ENA primary metagenome ERZ548815 (study PRJEB26490, sample SAMN05194722) | human gut metagenome | biome: terrestrial biome; feature: human-associated habitat; material... | reverse complement strand
TACATTTGGCTTATTTTTTCCGGCCCGCAGTGGCTATCTCCGCCCGGCCCGAACAGAGCTGGAAAAGTGGCAAATCAGTCGGTAGGACAAAGTGAAATGTACTCCGCATCGTTTTGGGCGTTTCCATCAAAAAATCTCAGCACTTTTCCAATTCAAGAGCCGAGAAAAAAACGTGAAAATCAGGAGGTTTTATGAGAACAGGGCTTACCAAAAAGCAAAAGACAACCGCTATCTATTTTGACGAGTATAGCCGCATGATCGAGGTGCAGACCCACAACACCGATCTCAAAAAGCGGCTGACGACATTTGCAGCAAAGTACCCACAATGCTGCCGCCAGACCGACGATGATGAGCAAGGCGAGCTAACCTTTGAAATCGAGAAAGGGCGGTTAAGTTTTCGACTGACCGCCCCGTATAGCGAGGAACGGCGCAGGGCGGCAAGCGCATACGCAAGACAAAACGGGTTTAAGTAAGTCACCAAGGATTTACAATTACACACTTGAGCATAGAAGCACTTTGTGTGATAATAAATTCAGCGTTTGCAGAATTTTATCAAGCAAAATGTGAATACAAATTTTCGATTTTATATTTTAACAGAGGTGTAGCCTGTGACCGTTAGTTACAAAAAACTTTGGAAACTATTGATTGACCGTGATATGAGGAAGAAAGACTTATGTGTTGCGGCGGGAATCAGCCATGCATCAATGGCAAAACTCGGAAAGAAGGAAAACGTCACTACAGATGTGTTAGTAAAGATTTGCACAGCACTACAATGTGATATTGGCGACATTATGGAGATTACAGATAGCTCTAATAACTGAAGGTTGGAGGCGAACGAGCAGTGGATACAAAGAAGCTGGATAAGTGGGCTGATTTGCTGCTGGATACAGGAAAACGCAATAATCTAATCAATTTTAAGGATACACGAGCGTCAACCGTGGAGGTGTTGCTCCCGTCTTCTGATGTGCTGTTTGAGAAAGTGGACGGGACCGCTTCTTTTGAGGTCTTCGATCCCAAAATTGTCGAAGAAGATGATGACACGGAAGAATCCTATGCGCCAGAGCAGTTGCAAATCGGGACACCGGAAGAGTCTTCTGAACCGGAGCAGTTGCAGATTGCGGTGTCAGAAAAGACCGATGCTTCTGGCAGCAAAGCTGCATTTTTGGCTCAATATTCCGGTAAAATCAAGCGGCAGAATCAAGTCCTACTTTATAATGCCGCAACGAATCCACTTACTGCCGTAAAAAACATTGATAAGAAGGCGCGGGAGTTCATTGAAGAAACCGGTGTCAATGTTGCGTACATGGCGTTTGGTTTTGTCCATTGGAAAGAAAGTGCCGCCTCGAACTATGTTTTTCGCGCGCCCATTTTGCTTGTACCGATTCAGCTGGAACAAGCGTCAGCGGTAGAACCCTATTTTATCAAGTCGGCAGAAGACGACATCATTGTTAATCCGACCTTTTCCTATAAAATGGACGCAGAACATGGGGTGAAGCTCCCTGAGTATAACGATGAGGGGCTGACTGCCTACCTTGAGAAAGTAAAGCGTCTTGTGGCAAAACTCCAATGGACAGTCACAGCTGAATGCAAGATCGGTATTTTCTCATTTCTCAAAATCAATATGTACCGGGATTTGAAGGACAATGCAAAGGCAATTCTTGCAAATCAGAATGTCCGTCAGCTCTTGGGTGAGCCAACCAGCACAGAAAAATTATACGGCGATGAGGGAACTGCTGGCTCTCTTATTGATCCATTGATCGAGCTACATAGTGTGGTAGATGCAGACTCCAGCCAGATTGAAGCGATTGAGATGGCAAAGACGGGGAAGAGCTTCGTTTTGCAAGGCCCTCCCGGTACTGGCAAAAGCCAGACGATTACCAATATCATCGCAGAATGCCTTAGCGATGGCAAAAAAGTGTTGTTCGTTTCTGAAAAGCTGGCAGCCTTGAATGTAGTCTACGACAAGTTGAAGCAAGCTGGACTCGCTGAATTTTGCTTACAGCTCCACAGTCATAAAGCAAATAAAAAGGATGTTATTGCGGATATTTGCCATACACTCCGCGCAGGGAAAAGCGCCGTTTCCTCGAAAGCGGACGCTGAAATTGCTATCAAGGAAAAGGCACAGCATCAGTTGGATGCCTATGCGGTTGAGCTTCACAAACTGAACCCGGTCATTGAAAAAAGCTTGTATCAGCTGTATGAGTCTTACGCCGCATTTCGCTCCACGCCAGATGTTGAGTTTCCTATCCCTCAGCTTGCTTCCAAAGGCGAATCGTACTTGATAGAAACAGCTGCTCTTTTGGAGCAGTATGCAGACTATATCCCATCCATCGGATATGATTATAGAAAGAATCCGTGGTACGGCTATATCAATCAGGACACATCTTACCAGTCAAAAAACAAGGTAAGGAGTGATCTTTCTGCCGTTTCACAATTCTTGCAGGTATTGATTCCTTTGCAGCAGGAAATCTCTGAGAAGTATAAAATACAATGCACCAGCGTAGAGGACGCACAGCTTTGGAACAGTTTCTTCGGTTTTGCAGCGACTTCCAAACTGATTACACCGTCACTCCTGAATCGGGAGCGTTTTGACGCGGTAAACTCTGCGCTGCACAAATTACAAGCGCTGAGTGCAGATATTATGGCGGCCCGCTCCGTGTTGAGTGCAGTGTTTGACGATGATATTTATAAATTGGATGGAGCTGCGTATCACAAGAAGCTGACAAAACAGTTTAGTGGAATCTTTTCCCGGCTTTTCAATGCCGAGTACAAGCAGCTTATCACCGACCTGCGCTTGTGCAAGAAGGACGGGAAGAAACCTGCTTATAATGAAGCTGTCTCCATGACAGAACGACTTGCCTATTATCAGCAAAAGACCTTGGAGTTTGTTGAAGCCGAAGCACCCATCAAAGCATTTCTTGGTGAAGCCTATCATGGTGTCGAAACCGAATGGGATTATGTAGCGGAACAAATGTCGGCGTTGGGGGCAATATTCTCCAGCAGCATTGCGTTCGGCACTTTGGAACACTATAACGATTTCACCTCTGAACGAGATATATTTGCAGATTACCACCAGAAACTTGACGAGACTTTCGCAGTTTGTAGTGCTGATACATTCAAGCGAGTTGATGGGTACTTTGATCGAGCGATTCTGAACACTCACTCTGCACCGTGTAATTTGGTATTGGCGAGATTAGCGGACTGTCTGAGTGAAATGGACAAGTTGGATAACTGGTGCCATTTCAGGAGTCTTCTCTCCAAGTTGGATGATAAGCAGGTCGTGCCTTATGTAAATGCTGCTATTGGTCAGAATATAGAGTCAAAGTATATTGTCGGCGCATTCCAAAAGCAATTCTACTATCAATGGATCGATTCGATTTTGTCTGAGAATCCTGTTCTGTCTGCATTCAATCGAATTTCTCAGGATAAAGCGATTCGTACTTTTTCCGAGAAAGATACTGAGCAATTTGAAATCAATAAGGCAAAAATCCGCGCTGAGCTTTCCTCTATGCGCCCGTCGCTTGATATGATTGCGTCCGGGAGTGCATTGGCAATCTTGCTTCGTGAAGGCGAAAAAAAGCGCAAGCAAAAGAGTATTCGTTCTCTGCTTGCTGAAACAGGTGAGCTTGTTCAGCGAGTCAAGCCGTGCTTTTTGATGTCTCCGCTGAGCGTCAGCACTTTCCTTGCGCCGGATTCCGTTCACTTCGATGTGGTTGTATTTGATGAGGTATCACAGATTTTCCCGCAGGATGCAATCGGCGCAATCTATCGTGCAGACCAGTTGATTGTTGTGGGTGACTCTAAGCAGATGCCGCCCAGCAATTTCTTCAATGCTACCATTGAAGCGGAGGACAACGACGAAGAAACCGGAGATGTAACGGACTTTGAATCTATCTTGGATTTGTGTTCGACATCCATGCAGCAGCTCCGGCTGCGCTGGCATTACCGCAGTCGATATGAGCAGCTGATTACTTTCTCCAACAAGAATTTTTATGACAGCGATCTTGTGACGTTCCCGTCTTCTAAGGTCGATGCTCCGGGAATCGGTGTAGACTATTATCACGTGGACGGCGTATTTGACCGCAAAGCCCATACCAATCGGAAGGAAGCAGAGTTTATTGTTGATCTGATCTATCAGAATATTGAAAAATATCCGAACCGCAGTCTTGGTGTGGTTGCGTTCAGCGTAGCGCAGCAGGACTTGATTGATAAACTACTTTCCAAGCGGCGGCAAAGCACACCGGAAAAGGAATACTTCTTCAAGAATGATGTGAAAGAGCCTTTCTTCATCAAAAATCTCGAAACCGTGCAGGGTGATGAACGCGATACGATCATTTTCAGCATTGCCTATGGCATTGATGCGCAAGGGCGCCTACTGCATAATTTCGGCCCGTTGAACCGCGTCGGCGGTGAACGAAGGCTGAATGTTGCCGTTACCCGTGCAAAATGCAATGTCCAACTGGTTTCTTCCATGCACTATACGGACATTGACTTGAAGCATACATCCGCAGAAGGTGCAAAGCTGCTTCGTGAATACCTCGATTATGCTGAGAATGGCAGCGTTGCGCTGGAACGGTCAATTTCCGTCAGCCCGTTTGAGCAATTCGATTCCGATTTTGAGCTTGAGGTGTGCGATTATCTGAGATCCAAAGGATTTGCAGTAGATACACAAGTCGGCTGCTCTGGATTCCGTATTGACCTCGGTTTGAAGCTGCCGGACAGCTCTGACTATGTACTTGCGATTGAATGCGATGGCGCAACATATCACTCATCCAAAAATGCGCGTGACCGTGACCGTCTGCGGCAAGAAATTTTGGAGCGCATGGGTTGGAAATTCTATCGCATCTGGTCTACGGACTGGTTCAGAAACAAATCGGTTGAACAGCTGCGGCTTTTAGAGGCAGCTGCGGATGCGGTCAAAAATCCAACAAAAGCAGAAGTAAAGTCAGTAGATAGCCAGCCAGCAGAAACATTTGAAGAGGTTGCGGTCGAAAAACATTTTGAATTTCCTGCGTATAAGGCGGCGGATTTTTTTGAGGTTTGCCGACGTCATCATCACAGCGATTTCAAGGCAATCGTTAAGGAAATTTTGGAAGTGGAGTCACCTCTATCGGAAGATTTGTTTCTAAAACGCATTGTGTGGTATTTCGACCGTGAAAAGGTCACGAGCGTCGTGCAGAGAGCCTATGAGCAGCAGATGTACGGCTGCCAGCGTTACGGCATTATCCGAAGAAATGGGTTCCTGTATCTGGATAACGGAAAAGAGGTTCAGTTCAGAGGTCCGGGCGATGTTGAACGTGATATCAAACAAATTGCGCCAGAAGAATTAGCCGCTGGAATGTTTGAGATTCTGAAACAAAATGTAACCGCCGATAAGAGCGGGCTGTACCGTTCTTTGGCTGCGCAATGCGGAGTGACACGTGTTGGCAAAGCCATCAATGAGGCGATGGATGCTGCACTGAATGTGCTAAGTGATCGCATTATTATTGACGGCGAGCAGATTTCCATCAAATAATCCCTTGGTAACAAGGGCGCACTTCTATACTCTCCTGATGGGAGTATGTGCGTCCTGCGGAGCTTACAGCCCGGACGTTTGAATGTCCGGGCTGTTTTGCGTCACTTTGTTCCGAACAAGGAAGGGCCTCCCTTGCGCTGCCATAGCAGCTATCCCAGCGCACTTTGCAGCGGAAACAGTCTGCTGGCGCAGACCATTCCCGCCGCAAAGTCTGAAAATCCTATATCATCACACAGACCGTCTACCGAAAACGTGGGCGGTCTTTTTGTATCTATCTATCCCATCATTTATCAGTCAGGAGGTCAAAATCATGCACGAAAAAGAAATTGAGAAGCTGCAAGCCGAGAAAGAAAAGGTGGAGCGGCAGCTTGCGCAGGAGCAGCACAGAATTCAGCGGCTCGAGAACCGCGCCGCCTACTATGAAAAGGGAGAACGGCGCAAGCGGGCGCACCGGCTTATCACCCGTGGGGCGGCCATTGAGAGCATCGCACCTCAGACAAAGAATTTGAGCGAAACCGCGTTTTACACTTTCGCAGAACAGGTTTTCGCACTACCGGACGCGCAAAGATTGCTCACGGAAGCCGTCGGCAATCACGCAGGAGGTGACTGAGTATCGCACTCTTTCATTTTCATGTGACGCAGATCAAGCGCAGTGCGGGACAATCCGCCGTGGCTGCTGCCGCCTATCGCGCCGGGGAGAAGCTGCACAGCGAATACTACGGCGAGGGCAGCGACTACACCCACAAAGACGGCGTGATCTGCTCTGAAATTCTGCTGCCGTCCCACGTCCCGCCTGAGTACGCAGACCGCGAAAGGCTCTGGAACGCGGTGGAGAAAGCCGAGCGCGGGAAGAAAGCGCAGCTTGCATACAGCTTTGACATTGCCTTGCAGAACGAGTTTTCCATGCAGGAGAACATCGACCGTGCAAGGCAATTTTTACTTCAAAATTTTGTGAGCCGCGGCATGGTGGCGGACTTCGCGGTTCACTTGCCTGATAAAGAAGACGGCGGCATTTCCAACCCGCATTTTCACGTCATGTGTCCCATCCGTCCCATTGAGCCGGATGGCAGGTGGGGGAACAAGCAGCGGCGGGAATATGTGCTGGACGAGCATGGGGAGCGTGTTCTGGACGAGGCGGGCAACTATGTGTTCAACGCCGTCCCCACGACAGATTGGGGCAAACCGGAGACACTGGAAGCGTGGCGGCAGGCATGGGCTGACCTGTGCAATGCTAAGTTTGCCGAAAAGGGCTTGGATTGCCGCATTGACCACCGCAACTTTGCCCGTCGAGGTGTGGAGCAGATCCCCACCCAGCATGAAGGCCCCACCGTCCGGGCAATGGAGGCAAAGGGTATCCGCACCGACAAAGGCGATCTGAATCGCTTCATTCGGAAAACCAACGCGCTGCTGCGAGAGGCAAAAGAGAAAATCGCCGCGCGGATCGGCTGGCTGAAGGACGTAAAAGCCGAGCTTGCCAAGCCCCAGCCGCCCATGCTCAACGATCTGCTGGCGCTGCATTGCAGCATCCGCAATAAGGGCGCGTACAGCAACAAGGCGAAGAATGCCAACTTGCAGCGTTACGCCGAGGCGTTCAGCTTCCTGCAATCCAAAAATCTTTACACCGTGGACGATCTGGAAACTACGCTTCACGCCATGCAGGACAAGATTGACACGCTGAAAAAGTCGGTATCCGCAAAGCAAGCTCGTATCAAAGAAGTGGACGAGTTGCTGCGTATGGTGGACTATTACAAATCCGGAAAGCCTGCTGCGGATAAGCTGAAATCCATCCGCTTTGAGAAATCCCGGCAGAAGTACAAAGCAGAACACGATGACGAGCTGCAGACGTTCTACATGGCAGAGCGCAAGTTAAAGCCACACTTCAAAGATGGCAAGCTGCCCATCACCGCATGGCGCAGGGAGCGTGAGCAGTTGGAGCAGGAATGTAAGGACATTCAGACGGAGCTTTCGCCGCTCCATGCCGATGCGAAAAAGCTCTGGGCGATTCACTACAACATCTACGAGGTGCAGCATGAGCAGGAGCGTCAGAACGCCGCAACACAGCAGAAAAAGCAGGAAATTGAACACTAATTTGAAAAGAAAATCTGGAGGTACTTATGAACGAGAACAAAGAATTTGAACACGAGCTCGACCCTGATCTGCTGGCAGAAATCGAGGAATGGGAAAAGGCAGACTATGACGGGCCAGCGGAATATTACTTCTCCAGTCCAGACCCGTATCTAAAACCGCAGCCCCTGCCGCCCGATCATTCCCGGCACAACTGCTACTTTAACGAGGACGGGCATCTCTGCGCGAAAAACCTGTCCGCTTTCTGGGTTCCCGAATTGACCGTCACCGAGGTCATTCACGGCACGGTTTACACTGTCACGGGCAGCTACGAGGGAACAGAGAGCTTTGTCCGCAAGTTAGAGCGTATTACCAGCAAAAAGTTTGCAGAAAAGATGGAGGATTCCGAATGACAAATACAGAGTCTCTTGGTACAATAGAAGCAACCAATCCTGTGCTGACAGTTGCTCCACCAAAGGAGGATTCAGAAATGAACGGAGCAACAAACAAAATCACAGCACTCTACTGCCGTCTTTCGCAAGAGGATGAACGAGCCGGAGAGTCTTTGTCCATTGAAAATCAGAAGGATATGCTTATGCGGTATGCACGGGAGCACCATTTCCCAAATCCCACATTTTTTGTGGATGATGGCGTGAGCGGCGTGACCTATGACCGCCCCGGTTTTCAAGCGATGCTTGCGGAAATTGAAGCGGAACGAGTGGCTGTCTGTATCACCAAAGACCTATCCCGCCTGGGTAGAAATTCCGCTCTGACAGGACTTTACACCAACTTCACCTTTCCGCAGTACGGTGTCCGCTATATTGCCATCAATGACAATTTCGATACCATTGATCCCAACAGCACCGATAACGATTTTGCGGGTATCAAAAACTGGTGCAACGAGTTTTATGCGCGAGATACCAGCCGCAAAATCCGCGCTGTCAATAAGGCAAAGGGTGAACGCGGCGTTCCTTTGACAACCAATGTTCCCTACGGCTATTTGAAAGACCCAGACAATCCCAGACGCTGGAAGATCGACCCTGTTGCCGCCGATGTGGTGCGGCGTATTTTCTCCATGTGCATGGAGGGCAGCGGTCCAAAACAGATTGCAAACCAACTGAAAGCGGACAAAGTATTGACACCGACTGCCTACAAAACCTTGCAGGGGATCAAAAGCCCCAATAAGAAACCGGAGGACCCGTATGGCTGGGGTGACAGCACAGTTGTCAGGATTCTGGAACGCCGGGAATACACAGGCTGCACGGTGAACTTCAAGACTTACACCAATTCTATCTGGGATAAGAAGCAAAGGGATAATCCCATTGAAAAGCAGGCGATTTTCCCCAATACCCACGAGCGCATTATCGACGATGATGTGTTTGAAAAGGTGCAGGAGATCCGCCAGCAGCGTCACCGAATGATCCGCACGGGAAGAAGCAGCATTTTCTCTGGGCTTGTTTACTGTGCGGACTGCGGTTCCAAAATGCTGTACGGTTCATCCAACAACGGTGATCTCGATCAGGACTTTTTTGACTGCTCTCTGCACCGCAAAAGCAAAGAAAAGTGTAATGGGCATTTCATTCGCGTCAAAGTCTTGGAGCGGCTGGTTCTCAAGCACATTCAGGCAGTTATGGGGTATATCCTGCGACACGAGGATTATTTCCGCACGATCATGGAGGAACAGCTCCGCGTGGAAAGCTGTGAACAAATCCGCATCCGCAGAAAGCGTCTGGAGAGCAACGAGCGGCGCATTGCCGAGCTGAAAAGGCTTTTCATCAAGATTTACGAGGACAACGCCAGCGGGCGGTTAACAGATGAACGCTATGATATGCTGAGCCAGACCTATGAAGTGGAGCAGAAGCAGTTGGAAGCGGAAGCGATCACCTTGCAGCAGGAAATTGAAGTACAGGAACGACAGAACGAAAACATTGAAAAGTTCATTCAGAAAGCGCACAAGTATGTCGGCATTGAAGAACTGGACGGCTATGCTCTGCGCGAACTGGTGTCTGCCATCTATGTGGACGCACCGGACAAGTCCAGCGGCAAACGGGTACAGCACATCCATATCAGGTACGACGGGCTGGGCTTTATCCCTCTGAGTGAGCTGATGAAAAAGGAAACGGCGTGACCGAAGTCACGCCGCCCCTTGAAAACACAAGGTTTTCACCATTTTTTGATTTTACTGTTTTACGACCACCCGGTATTCGCCAGCGGCCATCCTTTTATGTAGGGGCGGAGTGACTGCACCCCGCCGTTTCGTCATATGTGCTTTATGCGTGCGAACTGCGTCCACGGCTCTATTTCCGGCGGCAAGGAGGTAAAGGCCATCTCCTTGCCGGTTTGGGGATGGGTGAAGCTCAGCTGACAGGCCCACAGGGCCAGCGGGGAAGCATCCTCCTTCGAGAGACCGTACTTCCGGTCGCCCCACAGGGGCATGCCGCGAGAGGCAAACTGCACCCGGATCTGGTGGGTGCGTCCGGTGTGGAGATGCACCTGCACCAGCGACAGACTTCCGCTGCTGTCCAGCATCTCATAATCCAGCAGGGCTTCCCGCGTTTCCGCCGATGGTGTGTCCGCCACAAAGGTGACGCGGCGGACGCTGTCCCGCCCCAGAAGATCCCGCAGTTGCCCAGCGGGCGGTTGGGGTACGCCATGCACCACCGCCAGATAGCCCTTGCTGAACTGCCGCTCCCGCACCTGCTCTGACAGCAGCGCCGCCGCCTTACGGCTGCGGGCAAAGACCATCAGCCCGCCGGTCTGGGCGTCCAGACGGTGGACGGTGCGGATGCAGTCAGTGCCCAGCGTCTGCCGCAGAAGCGAGGGCATGCCGCCCGGCTCGTCGGTGGACAGCACGCCGTTGGGCTTTACCGCCACCACAATCCGCTCGTCCTGATAAACGATCGTCATGCTTCGTCGAGCTTGCCCCGTGCGTGGAGCACGTCGTCCGCCGTCAGGGCCATCAGGTCGTCGCGGGTGACGTTTTCCATTTTAGCAAGGCGGTTGTTTTGAGCCACCAGAATATGCTCAAAAATATTCCGCACGCCGCGGGCATTGCCGAAGCTGTCTCCGGCGGCGCTCTCCTCGGCGATGTAGTCCCGTACCAGCGGCTCGGCTTCGGCGGTCAGCACGTAGCCCTTGCCGCAGCGCATCTTGAAAATAGCCATCATCTCGTCGGTGGTGTAGTCGGGGAACAGCAGAAAGCGGTTGAAGCGGCTCTCCAGACCGGGGTTGGAGTGGATGAACTTCTCCATCAGGTCGGTGTAGCCCGCCACGATCACCACCAGATCGTCCCGGTGATCCTCCATGGCCTTCAGCACCGTGTCGATGGCCTCCTGACCGAAGTCGTTCTCCGACTTGCCGTTGAGGGCGTAGGCCTCGTCAATAAACAGCACGCCGCCCATGGCCTTTTCGATGGCCTTCTGGGTCTTGATGGCCGTCTGGCCCACGTAGCCCGCCACCAGTCCGCTGCGGTCCACCTCCACCAGCTGACCCTTGCTGAGAATGCCCAGCGAGCGGTAGATGCGGGCCATCATGCGGGCCATCATGGTCTTGCCGGTGCCGGGATTGCCGGTGAACACCATGTGGAGGGACATGTCGGTGGTGGGGAGGTCGTGCTCCCGGCGCAGCTTGTAGACCTGCACCATGTTGATGAGGCTGCGCACCTCGTCCTTCACCACGTCAAGGCCGATGTAGCTGTCCAGCTCCTTCAGCAGATCCTCCATTTTTTCCGGAGGCGGCAGCTCCTCCTTGGGCTCGGACTCCTTCTGGCCGGTGGAAACGGCGGCCTTTTTGCCGCCTGCTTCCGGCGCGGGCGCTTTGGGCGCGGCAGGGGCCTGAGGTGCGGCAGGTGCGCCCCAGAAATCGCTGTTCATCCGCTTCATGCCGTTTTCCGTCATGGAGCGGATCACGTCCAGCTGCTGCAAAATGATCTTATCTTTTTGATCCATTCTAATGCCTCCTGATGGGGAGTTTTTGACGGGCGGGGCAGAGCCCCGCCCCTACGCTACTTCGAGAGTTTTACATGAGCCATGGCCCGGAAGAGAAGCGCCGACACGAAGCCCGTCAGCGTTCCCGTTACCAGCGACACCGCCAGCAGAAACGGCAGATAGCCCAGTACCATGGTGTTGCCCAGCGTAATGACCGCCGCCGCCATCTGGCCTACGTTGTGGGCCGCCGCGCCGCCGATGGACACGCCGTAGATGCTGAGACGGCGGCAGCGCTTCAGGCCGATCATCACCAGCATGGCAGTCAGCCCACCCAGCAGGGAGAACAGCAGTGCCGACGCGTTGCCGGCAAACAGACTGCCCAGACCGCACCGGGCCAGCAGGATCACCAGCGCCGGAGCCGCACCCAGCTCATACAGGGCGAACACCGTCACGATGTTGGCAAGGCCTAGCTTCACGCCCGGCAGCGGCACCACCAGCGATACGGGAAACAGGCTTTCCAGGGTGCTCAGCCCCAGCGCCAGCGCCGTCAGCACGGCGCACAGGGCGAGATTTTTCGTCGTCCATTTCATCGCCGTTACCCCACGATCACGTCAGGGGCGTCGGCGGAAGCCGCACCCTCCAGATGGACGACCACCTGTGCGGGCAGGCAGACGATGGACTGCCCCGCGCGGGTGATGGTTCCGGTGTGTACACAGTCCTGGGTGGGACAGTCGCTGTCCGCCACCCGCACGCCGCTGCCGTCGGCGGTGATGCGCAGCGTATAGCGGTTGTGGGTGACGGTGGTCTCTGTGAAGCTGTTCAGCTTGACACGCTCCGTCTCCTCGCCGCCGGTGGAGATCACCACGGTCAACTCGCCGCTCTGGGTCTTGGGCAGGTAGAACCACAGCGCTACCGCCACCGCCAGCAGCGCCACGATAGCCGCCACAACAGCGTCATAGCGGCTGAATTTCAGTTCAGGCCGTGAGGCATTGGTTGTCATAGCCGCTTCCCTCCGTCTTGTTGAAGCAGTCCGCAAGGCCGGGCGTGTACAGCAGGCGGCCGTCTGTCGTCACCAGCACCATGTCGAAGGCGGCGCTGTGCTGCCGCCAGAAATCCACGGCGGCGGCTTCGCCCATCACGTACAGGGCGGTGGAGTAGGCGTCGGCCATAGTGCCGGTGCCGCCGTTATCGCGGCGGGTCACGATGGACACGCTCAGCAGGTCGCTCTGGACAGGATAGCCGGTGGCGGGGTCAATGATATGCTGGTACACCGTGCCGTCCGGCCCGGTGAAAAAGCGCTGATAGCCGCCGGAAGTCACCACAAAGGCATCTGTCAGGCGCAGGGTGCAGGCAAAGCCCTCCGGGTTTTGGGGATCCTGTATCGCCACGTTCCAGAGTTGGCCCTCGGCTGTTACGCCGTGGACGTACACGTTGCCGCCCAGGCTCACAAAGCCGCCGGAAATGCCGCTTCCGGCAAACAGCTCCGCCGTCTTATCCGAGGCGTAGCCCTTGGCGATGCCGCCCAGATCGATGGCGCAGCCCTCATCCAGCGCGGCGGCAGTGCCCTCCAGATGGACATGCCCGGAGCCCACCAGCGGCAGCAGCGCGTCGATCTCCGACTGGGCGGGGACGCGGGGATCGTCGCCGGTGATGCCCCACAGCTCTACCAGCGGGGCGATGGTCACGTCGAAGGTACCGCCGGTCTCGGCGCTGTATTGCAGCGCCGCTTGCAGCAATGCCGCCGTGTCATCGTCCAGCTGGGCGCTGCCATTGGCATTCAATTGGGCTACGCTGCTGGTTTCGATGGTGCGGCTCAGCCGCTGTTCCAGCGCGTTGATCTCGTTGGAGCACGCCTGCAATACGTCGGACGCGCCGTCGCCGATGGCCACCAGAGACATATAGGTGTCCATGGCGAAGATATCCAGCGTCTCGGTTTTCGGCGCGCCGCAGCCGGTGAGGGACAGGAGCGTCAGGCAGCAGAGCAGCAGACAGATCAGCCGCTTCATAGCTCGCGCCGCCCTTCCAGTGCCCGCATCAGCGTGGCGTCGTCGGCGAATTCCAGATGGCCGCCCACAGGGATGCCGTAGGCAAGGCGCGTTACCCGCACGCCGAAGGGCTTCAGCAGCCGGGCGATGTACAGCGCCGTGGCCTCGCCCTCGGTGTCGGGGTTGGTAGCCATGATGGCCTCGCTGACGCCGCCCTTTGCCACCCGATCCAGCAGGGACTTGATCTGAAGATCGTCAGGCCCCACGTGGTTCATGGGGGACAGCACACCGTGGAGCACATGGTAGTGGCCGTTGAACTCCCGGCTGCGCTCGATAGCCAGCACGTCGCGGGGATCGGCCACCACGCAGATGACCGTCTCGTCCCGCTTGGGGTCGGCGCACACACTGCACAGGCCGCCCGCCGTCAGGTTGCGGCACACGGGGCACAATGTCACGCCCCGCTTGGCCTCGATAATGGCGTTGGCGAAGCTTTCCGCCTCCTCCATGGGCAGGTTCAGCACGTGGAAGGCCAGACGCTGGGCGGATTTTCCGCCGATGCCCGGCAGACGGGCAAACTGCTCCACCAGCTTTTCAAGGGGCGCGGGAAAGTATTCCATGGGTGTTAACCTCTCAGTTCTTTGATGCGGGCGGGGATATCCTCCGCCTTGTACACGGCGCTGCCGGCCACCAGCACGTTGGCACCGGCGTGGATGCACTGGTGGCAGGTGTTGGCGTCCACACCGCCGTCCACCTCCAGCTCACAGGCGGGGTTCATGGCGTCGATATAGCCCCGGATGGTCTGCACCTTGGGCATCATGTCGGCCATGAATTTCTGGCCGCCGAAGCCCGGCTCCACCGTCATCACCAGAATGATGTCGCACTCGCTGATAAAGGGCAGCACGGCGCTGGCGGGCGTCTTTGGCTTGACCACCACGCCGGCCTTTTTGCCCTTGGCGTGGATGCGGCGCAGCGCCTCGTGGATGTTCTCCTCGGTGTCCGCCTCCACGTGGCAGGTGATAATGTCGCCGCCCGCGTCGCAGAACTGCTCCACGTACCGCACGGGCTGGTCGATCATCAGGTGAACGTCCAGCGGCAGGGGGGTGGTGGGGCGGATGGACTTGACCACCGGGATGCCGATGGAGATATTGGGCACGAACAGGCCGTCCATTACGTCCACGTGGACGTAATCGGCGGTGGAAATGCGTTCGATGTCCCGCTGCAGATTGGCGAAGTCCGCCGACAGGATAGAGGGTGCGATCTTGATCATGGTGGCGCTCCTTTCGCCGCACCGCTGCTGTGGGTGCGGCATATGATACAGTAAGCGGCACGAACGCCGCCTCTTTTCCGCGCAGCGTTCTCCGTCCTGTGGACGCGCGCCGCTTTTCAGATAGGGGGCCGGTGGGGCATATCCCGCCGACCCCCATTGTGTTAACTTATTTATTATAGCAATAACCTTACCGGAATGCAACAAAGAGTTACCGGCTGGCAATACTGGTATAGTGAGGGTAAAAAGCCCGTCCTCAGGCGGTCACCTGAGGACGGGCTTTTGTGCTTATAATCGGGAAGATCAGCCGTTGACGTTATAGTGCTCACAGAGCAGATTCGTTGCCTTGAGCAGCTTGTGCAGATAGACAAACGGGCCGACAACGATCAGACAGCCGAGGATGCCCCACAGCCAGAAGGTGGAGGCGCTGATGCTGTAGTTGATGCCGCGGCGGGTCAGCTCGGCGCCGAGACGATTGGCGAGACGGTGGTTCCACACCAGATCGGCAATGCCCAGCGTGACGGGGCCGACCAGGAAGAGCAGCAGGCAATAGTGCATCGTCTTTTTGCCGTCATAACGGCTGGCGATCACATTGATGTCGGTGCTGACCGAGGACATCACCACAATGCCGTAAATGCCGAAAGTGATGAGCGACAGAAGAATAAACTTCACCAGGCTCTTGTTGGTTTTCAGCTGGCCGATGGGTGCGGTGGACGCGGCGTACGTATTGTACACGGGGGTGGGTTCGTTCATGATGTTTCCTCTCTTTCCACACATTTTTACTTTATGTTGATATGGAAAATGTATCATATAAGGGGAACAATGTCAATAGTTGTCGATGAAAAAGTCGGTCGGCACAAAAGAGGATGCGCGGCCGCCATCCGGCGGAACGATACAAATTTTTGACCAATTTGTTAATTTTTCTGATGTGGTCTTTACCTTTTGGGCTTTTTCCGCTAAAATAATTTGCTGTGTTAGTATACTCAAGGAAATCGAGGCGGAGTTATGAGTTTCTTTCAGCGTCTGCGCAACGCGTTGAGCCGGTTCATGTATGGCCGCAACGGCGCCGATCAACTGGGCCTGTGCATCATCTGGGTGGCCATCCTGCTGGACGTGATCAGCATGCTGACGAAGAATACTGCCGTGTCCGGCGTGGTCGGCATGATCACCACGGTGCTGGTGCTGTGGGCGCTGTTCCGGGTGTTCTCCCGGAATCTGGAAAAGCGCCGGGCGGAGAACGCCGCCTTTTTGCAGAAGGTCTGGTGGCCCATCAAGCGCCGGTTCAACAGCGGACGGCAGCAGCGGATGGACAAGGAGCACAAGTACTTCACCTGCCCCAACTGCAAGACCGTGTGCCGCGTGCCGGTAGGGAAGGGGAAGATCGTCATTACCTGCCCCAAATGCGGCCGTGAGATCCACGGGAGAAGCTGATATCCGATCATAGAAAAATAAGCGCTCCGACTTTTGTCGGAGCGCTTGTTTTTCGCCTCGCAGAGTTCACGCCCGCAGGCGTGAATCGTTTTGATTATTTTTCGCCGCAGCGTGTACGTGGCGAAAAATACTTCTCGGCCTGCCAGTGCCAAAGGCGCGCAGTCAGGCCGCAAGCCTGATTGGCAGAAAAGTCGCAAGACTTTTTGCCAGTGAATTATAAAACTTTAGACAAGAAATCCTGCAAACGGGGATCCTTGGGGTGGTCAAACAGCTCGCTGGGAGCGCCCTCCTCCAGAATCTTGCCGTCTGCCATGAACACCACGCGGTCAGCCACCTCACGGGCGAAGCCCATTTCGTGGGTGACAACGGCCATGGTCATGCCGTCCTTGGCCAGATCGCGCATGAGATCCAGCACCTCGCCCACCATTTCGGGGTCGAGGGCGGAGGTGGGCTCGTCAAACAGCATGACCTCCGGATCCATGGCCAGCGCGCGGACGATGGCGATACGCTGCTTCTGGCCGCCGGAGAGCATGTTGGGATACTCATCCGCCTTGTCGGCCAGACCGATACGTTCCAGCAGAGCGGTGGCCTGTGCCTTGGCTTCCTCCGCCGTCTTTTTCTTCAGCGTAGCAGGGGCCATGGTGATGTTTTGCAGCACCGTCTTGTGAGGGAACAGGTTGAAATGCTGGAACACCATGCCCATCTTCTGGCGGTGGAGGTTGATATCCACGGACTTGTCCGCCAGATCCACACCGTCAAAATAGATGGCGCCGGAGGTGGGCTGCTCCAGCAGGTTCAGGCTTCGCAGCAGCGTGGATTTGCCGCTACCGGAGGGGCCGATGATGGCCACCACCTCGCCTTTGCGGATCTCCAGATTACAATCGTTCAGCGCGTGAACAGCGCCATGATTGTATTCCTTTACCAGATTTTGTACCGAGATCAGAACGTTATTGCTTGTCGCCACGACGCATTCTCCTTTCGATGGCCTCGATCGCCTTGGAGGCCGGGTAGTTGATGCAGAAATAAACAATAGCAGCCAGCACGTAGGGGGCCAGCGTGATATAGGAGTTACCGGAGACGGTCTGGGCGGTGTACATGATCTCCGCCATGCCCAGCACGGAGCAGATGGAGGATTCCTTCACCATGGTGACGACCTCGTTGGCCAGCGCGGGCAGCACATTCTTGATGGCCTGGGGCAGCACCACCAGACGCATGGACTGCCAACCGGACAGGCCCAGCGAACGGGCGGCCTCGGTCTGGCCCTTATCCACTGCCAGAATACCGGCACGGAAGATCTCGGCCACATAGGCGGAGCTGTTCAGCGCCAACGCCACCACGCCGGGAATAAAGCGGTTGATGGCGATGAAGCCAAACAGCAGCGTGCGGGGCAGGGTGATGTAGTGGAACAGTCCGAAGTAGATAATGGACAACTGCACCAGCATGGGGGTGGAGCGGAACACGGCGATATACGCGCCCGCCAGCCACTTGATGGGCTTGTTCTTGCTCAAACGCATCATGGCCAGCAGCAGGGCGGGGATCACCGCCAGCAGCACGGAAACAACGGCCAGCAGCAGTGTATACTCGAAGCCCCGGACAAAGGCGGAGCCGTATTTGGGCAGGAACGAGAAGTTGAAGAAATTTGTGTTGTCCATATTGACAAACAAATCATTCCACGACATAGACGAAGCATCCTTTCAAACGTTCTAAAGAGCACGCAAGCGTGCAAAGCGGATGCTTTGCACGTTTGCGGTAGAGAGCGGGATAATCAGCCAACGTAGCTCAGACCCACGTTGCCGTCCAGCACCAGCAGGTCAATGGTGCCGTTCTTCAGCTCAGTGACCAACGTGGGAACCAGGGACTCCAGCACCATGCCGTTGGCGGCATCGGGGAACATGTCAGCGGCGGCCATGGCCTTGGTGGTGTTCTTCTGGGCGCCGATGATGACGGAAGCCTGATTGATGTCATCCACGGTCTTGTACTTGTCAGCGTTGGAAGCCTTCACCAGAATAACGGGAGGCAGGTCGGTGTAGTAGGGATCGGAGAAGTCGCAGGCCAGAGCACGCTCTTCGGTGTACTCGCAGGCGGCCAGCACCATGTCGAAATCGCCGTTGCTGAGGGAAGTGACCAGATTATCGAAGTTCATGGACTCAATCTGCAGCTCCATACCCATGGAATCGGCAATGTACTTGGCAACTTCCACGTCGATGCCGGCATACTCGGTCATAGCGGCGTCAGCGAAGAACTCATAGGGAGGATAGTCGGGGCTGGTGCCCAGCACCAGAACGGGCTTGTTGCTGGAAGCGGCAGCGTCATCGGCGGGAGCCAGATCAGAGGACACGGCGTCGGGAGTGTAGGTCTCCTGAGAGGCCACCTTGTTTTCGATCTCCTTAATCAGAGCGCCGTCGTTAGCGGTCAGCTCGGCAATGGCCTTGTTGATGCCGTCCAGCAGACCCTTGGGGTCGCCCTTCTGCACCAGCACGCGGTAAGGCTCGGTCTCGCCCCAGTCCACCACGTTCTCCAGAACCACCAGAGATTCGTCGGTGTTGGCGGCGTCGTCGCCGTTGTTTGCGTTGTTGTCGTCAGCAGCGTTATTACCGCCGCCGCAGGCCACCAGGCTCAGCGCCATCAGCATGGCCAGCATCAATGCGAAAAACTTTTTCATCTTTTTCATTTCCTTTCAATAAACTTGTTTGCTTGCTCCGCTCCGGCCTTCCTGATTCCGAAGTCGGAGAAAAGTTACTTTGCCGTCAACTCCTGTTGACAGTGGATACTATACACCCGGAATGCATATAAGTCAACTGTTTTTTGAATATTTTTTCATAAAATCCCACGTTTTTGGTGGGAATGCCCGTTTCGGACGAGGGAAATTTACAAAATGACAGCGATTTCGACAAAACGAAAAATGCATAAACGAATAAATATACGCATATACCGTAACTGGAAAGAAATTGGAAAAACAGAGGGTTGCACATTTTGCTTGCCACATGCTAATATAATGGCAAAACGTGCGGCGGAGGAAGAGACAATGGAACCGTTACAATATGAAAAGCGCGGCTATCTCAACGAGCCATTCCGGCTGTTTCATCTGGCCGACGGATCGCATCAGGAGATCGCCTATCATTACCATACCTTTCATAAGATCATCATTCTGCTGGCGGGGCGGGCAGGCTACGCCATCGAGGGCGAGGGGTATGCCCTGCAGCCGGGGGATTACGTGCTGGTGGGCCGGGGCAGTATCCACCGGCCCATTGTGGAGCAGGGGGATTTCTACGAGCGGGCTATCCTGTACATCTCGCCGGAGTTTTTGCAGGAGCAGTCCAGAGGCGGCGACGATCTGGAGACCTGCTTCCGGCAGGCCCAGCGGGATTTCCGCTACGTGTACCACTCCGGCGGCGGTGACCGTGTGAGGGAGCTGTTCGGCCTGCTGGAGCAGTCCCAGCAGGAGGCGGGGTTCGGCGCGGCGCTGCTGCAAAGGGCGCTGTTCACCCAGCTGATGGTGGAGGTGAACCGCATTTCACTGGCGGGTGATACCGTCAGCGCCGCTGCGGGAGACAGCAAGGTGGTGGCGCTGCTGCAATACCTGAACGCCCATCTGACGGAGGGGCTGACCATCGATGAGCTGGCGGCCCGGTTCTACATCAGCAAGTACCACATGATGCGGCGGTTCCGGGACGAAACGGGCTACACCATCCACGGCTACGTGACGGAAAAGCGGCTGCTGCTGGCCCAGCAGCTTCTGGAGCAGGGCATACCCTCCGGTGAGGCGGCGCTGCGGTGCGGCTATCAGGAGTACTCCACCTTTTCACGAGCCTATAAGAAGCAGTTTGATCGTTCGCCCTCCGAGAGATAGCAAGATTTGCAATATGTAAAGGCAATATTTCCGATTTACATTTGAAAAAATGCTTATATAATGGTAGCAGTAACCATCGTGTGAGAGATCGAGGAGGATCAACATGAAGAATTTTCTGAAAAACTACTGGTTTATCCTGTGTATGCTGACCGGCATTATTGCCGGCTGCCTTGTGGGCGCTTTTGCGCCATCCTTCGGTAAGAAAATCGAATTCCTGGGCACCGTGTTTATCAACATGATGTTCTGCGTGGTGGTGCCCATGGTGTTCTGCTCCATCAGCTCCGCCATTGCCAATATGAAGAGCGTCAAGCGGGCCGGTAAGATCATGGGCGTGACCGTCGCCACCTTCCTTGTCACCGCCGCTATCGCCGGTGTGCTGATGTACATCGTCTGCCGCATCTTCCCGCTGGTGGACGGCAGCTATACCATCGTGGAGGGCGAAGTCGGCGAGGCGCTGGGCTTCGGCGATATGATCGTCAACTTCTTTACCAAGCCTGACTTTACCGAGCTGCTGAGCCGCCGGGCTATCCTGCCCCTGATCGTGGCGGCTGTCCTGTTCGGCTTCGGTGTGCAGATGAATGGCGGCCCGGAGACCAAGACCGCCCAGTTCCTGGAGGATATCACCAACTGCATCATGAAGACCGTGAAGCTCATCACCTACTACGCGCCCATCGGCTTCTTCGGCTTCTTCGCCAATCTGGTGGCTACCTACGGCCCCGAGCTGATCCGCGACTACAGCCGCACGCTGGTGATCTACTACATCATGAGCTTTGCCTATATGTTCATCTTCTTCCCCATCTATGCCCGCTTCGGCGGCGGCAAGGGCGGCGCGAAGATCATGTTCTCCAAGCTGTTCCGCCCGGCGGCGGTGTCCTTCGGCACCTGCTCCAGCGTGGCCACCATCCCCACCAACATGGAGGTAGCGGAGGAGACCGGCATCAGCAAGGACGTGACCGATATCGTACTGCCTATGGGCGCTACGATGCATATGGACGGCTCCGCTATGTCCGCCATTATCAAGGTGGCCTTCCTGTTCAGCGTGTTCGGCATGGACTTCTCCACCGATAAGGCCATTCTGGCTATCATTGTGGCGGTGTTCTCCTCCGTTGCCATGAGCGGCATCCCCGGCGGCGGCGGCACCGGTGAGCTGGTGGTCTGCACCATCTTCTTCCCCGACCAGCTGGCTATCGCCTATCCCATCGCACTGGCCATCGGCAATCTGGTGGATCCCCCTGCCACCATGGTCAATGCCGCCGGCGACTATGTGGTGTCCTTCATCGTGTCCCGCTATGTGGACGGCAAGGATTGGCTGCAGAAGAAGCTCCACGGCAAACAGAACGGCGAAACCATGTGATCCTCTTCTTACTGTATTATGGGAGAGGGCGCTCTTCAAGGAGAGCGCCTTTTCTCATTTCGGTTGAACGTCAATATTTTTGCGAAATTCCTTGCAAATCGTGATAAAGATTGCTATAATTTTACAAGACACGGCAAAGTGAAAATTTTGCGTGAAGAGAGGAGACATTTATGAAACAGACGATACAGTCAAAAACAAAGCTTCTCATATTGGCGGTTCTGGAAATTGTGCTTGCCATTGAGGTGCTTTTCCCCAAATGGTTGATCTTCCGGATCGACATCTTCTATAAGTACAGCACCAGCGCGTCCATGTGGCGCATAGGAAGTCTGCTGAACAACATCAGCGACTATGTGGATAATATGGATCTGGGATTCTGGGTGACGCTGCTGATAATCCTGATCTACGCGCTGTTGATCCTCTCCCTTGTCGGCATTGCGATCACCATATACAGCGGCGTTTGCGCTTTCATGAAGAAAGGGCAGGTCTATGATTGCGGCTTCGATATCCCCTGCGGTCTGGCGGTGTTCGCCATTGCGATAGTCGCTGTGGGCAATATTATCATCAGCTCCAAGACGGACGGATGGATCGAAAATGTGCTTGCCCTTACCGGCGCGCCCATCATTACCCTGATCGCGGCGGTAGCGGGCATCCTGCTGTGCCGAGTGGTTCCCGACAGTGTTTTTGCTTCTCTGGATCAGCAGATGCAGGGTATCGGAGGTACTGGCGGCGTGGGCCATCGTCCGGGCGTCGTTGGGGCGCAGCCTATTGACGGCATTGTTTACCGCAAGCCTGCCGCTGGTGGCCGTCAGTGCCCTGCTTGCGGCGCTGTGTGCGCCCCCAACGCGGCGTTCTGCCCCACCTGCGGCACGAGAATGCCGCAGCCCTTCGTGTGCGGCGGCTGCGGGAAGGAGCTGGCTCCCGGCACGAAGTTCTGTCCCTACTGCGGCAAGCCCGCTCAGACGATGGGCGGCCCCAGCGTTCCTGTAACGCCCGTGACACCTGTAACGCCTGTGACACCCGTGACACCTGTGACGCCTGTGGTTCCCGCACCTCCTGTGGCGCCCAAGCCCAGCGGAGAGGCGGATCGCTTCCAGAAGTCCCCTCCGCTGTAAGGCAGCGTTCAGAAAAGACAGCAGAATACCCCGCATACTTGACGTATGCGGGGGTATTTTTATCAGGTTGGATCGGCGACGGAAATGTGCCATGCGGCGTGAAATTTTGACATTTTCCGCAAAAGGCCTTGCAAAGTGTCATGAGACTTGCTATAATTTGGTTGAAAAACAGAAATGCGGCGGTATGTGGGTGTTGGCGCACCCACATACCTGAGCAGGTGTTAGCCCCACCTACACAATGACCTTACGGTCGCACCGCATGGGATATTATACGACATTTTCCTCCTTTACGCAAGGGGGTGGTTTGCCGTTTTTCCCACGTGCTTGTGTTGCATCAGGAAGATCATCTCTTCTACGCTGTGTAGGCTATGCCCTGCACAGCGTTTTTGTTTTTCGCCCGTCCCCGGAGGGGCGAAAGCCCCTCCGGAAAATCCGGGTGAAAAATAATATATGGGAGGAAGAGAAGCGATGGATCTGAGGGAATACATGCGCCGGGTATATGAGCTGGAGAGAAGCTGCTATGAGCAAAGGCGGCTGCTTGCCCGGATGAGCAGGGGCTTGCAGGAGGCCAGAAATCCGAATTTGAAAGATCGCGTTTCAGAAGTGAGCGCAAAACCGACCGGCGGCGATATTGGTGTGTATATTGTTTCCTTTATCGTTTTTATGATCGTGTGGAACTTCATCATGAGCATTATCCTTAGCCTGTTTGGGGTCTTAGAGGGTGAAGAAGGTGTCATCCCAAGTATTATCGTGCTGCTTATTGGCATTGTTCTCTATATTGTTTTTGGGATCAGAATCATCAAAGCGAGAAGAGAGGAGCACGACAGAAACATCGTTACCAACCAGAATATAGACAGGTATAACCAGACGCTGCAAAGGAACATGGCGATGCGAGCCTCCGCGCTGACCCGGCAGATAGAAATGGCAAAGGGTACGCTTTCCGCCACGCAGCAAACATTGCAGCAATTTTACAGCGCCGGCATTATTTACCCCAAGTACCACAATTTTGTGGCAGTTTCCACGTTTTATGAATATCTGGCATCCGGGCGCTGCACCACACTGGAAGGACACGAGGGCGCGTATAACATCTATGAACAGGAGATCCGGATGAATACCATCATCAGCAAGTTGGATGATGTGTTGGCCCATTTAGACCGGATCGAGGGCAATCAGTATATGCTGGCCAGCGCGATCCGGGAGGGAAACAGGAGAGCCGATCAGATCTACGAGACGCTCCGGAATGTGGAGAGCAACACGGCGCTTTCGGCATACTATAACAGTATTACCGCCACCAATACCACGTATATGGTCTGGTTCCGAAGCAACAGATAATAAAGATATAAAAAAGCAGGCCTTTGGCCTGCTTTTTTATATCTCAAATTTTACGCGCGCTTCCACTTGGCGCCGCCGGGTACGTCGGTGACCTCGATGCCCTGGGCCTTCAGCTCGTCGCGGATGCGGTCAGCCTCGGCGAAGTTCTTGGCCTTCTTGGCGTCGGCACGGGCGCGGATCAGCTGCTCCACATCAGCGTTCTCCTCGCCGGACTCGCTGATGACGGTGAAGCCGCCTGCCGCGGGAGCGGCTGCCGCCTGCTTGGCGCGCAGCTCTGCCGCCTTCTCCAGCAGCTTCAGGCCCAGCACGGTGTCAAAGCTGTCCAGCAGGGCCAGCTTGGTCTTGTCGTTGGTCTTGGCCTTCAGCACGTCGTACAGCACGGTGACGCCCATGGAGGTGTTCAGGTCGTTGTCCATGGCCTTCATGAACTTGGCCTTATACTCGTCAAATACCGCCTGATCCACATTGCCCTCGTCCTTCAGCGCGGCGATTTTGGCCAGCAGCTTGTTGAAGGCCACGGTGGCGTTGTCCAGATTCTCCCAACTGAACAGCAAGCCCTTGCGATAGTGGCTCTGCAGGCAGAAGAAGCGGTAGGCCAGCGGGTCGTAGCCCTTCTGCT
>ENA-OUQC01000607-OUQC01000607.1-human-gut-metagenome-genome-assembly--contig:-NODE-607-length-24484-cov-4.018503_pt1 | contig 24484 bp, 24 predicted proteins | sample MGYA00237942_ERZ548815 | MGnify/ENA primary metagenome ERZ548815 (study PRJEB26490, sample SAMN05194722) | human gut metagenome | biome: terrestrial biome; feature: human-associated habitat; material... | reverse complement strand
TTAGTCTCGTGGGCTCGGAGATGTGTATAAGAGACAGGAACGGAGCCGAAGATAAAGGTCTACGTTCTCGCGCGCGGCAAGGATAAGGCCGCATGCGACGTGTGCGTTGCAAAGTATCAGAAGTTCGCCGACACGCTGAGAAAGTGAGCTTCACGCGATAATAAAATACATGAGATAGGCGGCCGCGGCCCCTGTCACGGCGCTTATCAGGCGTCCTGCAAAATGCAGGGCGCCTTTTATGTCGCTTTCCGCAATGAGCGCCATCGTCTGAAAGTGCACGGATACACCGCCCCAGCCGAGTATGAACGCCGCCAGTGCCAGATTTGCCGGACTCACCGCGAGGCCGCGCATCGCGCCCGCGCCGCTGCTCAGCTCCAGCAGCCCTGTCAGAAGCGCGCGCACCCAATGCAGCTCAAGCCCGGTCAGCGCGGAAATGCGCCCCACGGCGAGGAAGAAAAAACCGTCCGCGTCGAGAAGCCCTATAAGCACCGTGAAGCACACGGCAAAGCCGCATACGTTTATGATGGATATCGTGGCCTGCTTCACGGCCTCCGGAAGCGCCTGTGAAAACGGCGCTTCCGCGGCGGAGTTATGAGTCGGCGCGCATGGCGCGGCTTGTCCGGCGCGGCGGCGCATTATAAGCCCCGTCAGCACCGCCGCGCCGGTATGTATGCAGTATAGATACCCCCCTGCCTTGGACGAGGCGAATACGCCCGCGCCCACGGCCCCGATTATAAAGGCCGGTCCGGAGTTGTTGCAGAAGCCGAGGAGCCGTTCCGCCTCGTTCTGGTCTATCGCGCCGCTTTCGTGCATGTCCGCGATGTACGCCGCGCCCAGCGGATACCCGCCGCACAGCCCCATTATCAGCGCCGTGCAGCCCGTGCCCGATACGCCGAGCATACGCCCCAGCGGCGCGGCCAGGCGCCCCAGCATTGCCGGAAGCCCAAGCCTGTTCAGAAGTATGGACAGCACGAAAAAAGGGAACAGCGACGGTATTATCAGCTCTGCGCACAGGGAAAGGGCGTAACGGCAGCTCTCCGCCGCCTCCGCCGGGGTCAGGATGAGCACGGCAAACGCGCACAGCGCCCCCGACGCGGCAAGTCTTTTCTTCATATTATCTGCGCCTCCTGCCGGTCAGCCCGGCCTTTGATAGCATTTGATATAACTTTTGATAGTATCAAGCTATGCTCACGCGCATAGGTTTATACAGATTGGAGGTGGCGGCGGTGAAAAGCCTGATGGACATGGCGGAGGCGCTTGCCGAGATGCTGGCGCTGCCGGAGGATGCGCTTCTCGGCGCGGCGAAGGTCACGGTCACTGCGGGCAAGCGGCTCCTTGTGGAAAACCATCGCGGTGTGCTCTCATACGGCGACGCGCAGATCATCGTGCGTCTGCCGCGCGGGAAGCTTTCCGTTTCCGGCAGCGCCCTCAGCCTGTTGGTAATGACGTCCGAACAGCTCCTTATCGGCGGACGTATTCAGACTTTGGAGTGGGAATGATGAAAAAGCTTGAAAGGACCATGTGGGGATACTGCCGCGTCGAGGTGTGCGGCGCTTTTCCGGAGACGGTGCTCAACGCCTGCGCCATGCAGGCGCTGGAGCTGTGGGACATGAAATGCGAGGATGATCATACCCTGCGCTTTTGCGTGTATGAGCGGGATATCCCGGCGCTGGAGGATATCGCGCGCCGCTGCATGTGCGATATGTCCGTGCTCGGCACAGCCGGGGGAAGCACGCGCCGCCGTTTTTTGAAAAATCATGTGTGGCTGCTCGTGTCGCTTCTCGCGGCGCTCGGCATCCTTGCGGCTTCGTCTCTCTTTATATGGGATATCGACGTTTACGGCTGCGATGAGCTAAGCGAGGGCGAGGTGCTTCGCGCGCTTTCAGACTGCGGCGTGGACTGCGGCGCATACTGGCCCGCACTCAGTGTGGATATGATCCGCGCCGGTATGCTCACGCGTCTGCCGGAGCTTGCGTGGATGACCGTCAACGTCAGCGGTTCCCGCGCCATTGTCCTCGTGGAGGAGCGCGTGGAGAAGCCGGAGATATATATCGAAAGCGCGGGCGCGGATATAGTGGCCGCACGCACGGGGATAATAAGGCGGCTCTCCGTGCTCAACGGTACGCCGCTCGTCGGAACGGGGCAGTCCGTCACAGCGGGGGAAACGGTCATTTCCGGCACGATGGAAAGCCTCAGCCGCGACGCGCGGTGTGTGCGCGCGCAGGGCGGCGTCACGGCGGACACGTGGTATGAGCTCAGCGCCGTCTGCCCCGCGCAGATGCAGGAGAAAACGCCACGCGCCGGGGTCCGCAGGCGTTTTGCGCTGAAATTCGGAAAGTCACGGTATAATTTTTATTTTAGCAGTGGAAATACTGTTGACGGATGTGATAAAATTATACATAATTATAATGCCGGTATACGGGGGCTGTTTGTCCTGCCGGTGACGCTCGTCGTTGAGGAGCTTCGCCCTTACCGGCTTTCCGGCGCTGTTCCGGCAGACACGGCGGCGATGGGCGCGCGGCTTGAAGCGCGGCTGGAGGACGGCCTTCGCGGCGTGGTGCTTTCAAGCTCCGTTACGGAGGGGGATAACGGCGGCCTTGCGGTCGTGACGCTGCGCGCCGCCTGCCGTGAGAATATAGCGCAGGTAAAAGAAAATGACCCGGCGGAATAGGGCCGCCGCGAAAGGAACACGGATGATAGAACAGACCATAAAAGTTGACAGGATGGAGCATATTATCAGCGTTTTCGGCTCCTTTGACCAGAATCTCCGCATCATAGAGACGGAGCTTGGCGTCAAGGTGCTCGATCGCGACGATATGATACACATATGCGGAGAACCGGAGGACGTCATGCTGGCCGAGAAGGCCATAAACGGCCTTCTCACGCTTGCCGCCAAGGGGGAGAATATAGACGCGCAGAACGTGCGCTATATCCTCAAGCTCGTGCGCGAGGGGAAGGAAACCAAGATCGGCGAGCTTGCCGGGGATGTTATATGCATCACCGCAAAGGGAAAGCCCATAAAGCCCAAGACTCTCGGCCAGAAGGCGTACTGCGACGCCATTGCCAAGAACACCATCACTCTCGGCATCGGCCCGGCCGGCACGGGCAAGACCTATCTCGCCGTCGCGGCGGCCGTTGCGGCCTTCCGCGCGGAGGAGGTCAACCGCATCATACTCACGCGCCCAGCGGTGGAGGCCGGCGAAAGGCTGGGCTTCCTCCCCGGCGATCTGCAGAGCAAGGTGGACCCGTACCTGCGCCCGCTGTACGACGCGCTTTTTGACATGCTTGGCGCGGACACGTATCAGAAGTATCTTGAGCGCGGCAATATAGAGGTCGCCCCGCTTGCCTATATGCGCGGGCGCACGCTTGACGACAGCTTCATAATTCTTGACGAGGCGCAGAACACCTCGCGCGAACAGATGAAAATGTTCCTGACACGCATCGGCTTCGGCTCCAAGGTCGTCATAACCGGCGATATAACCCAGATAGACCTGCCGGAGGATAAGACCAGCGGCCTCAAGGTCGCAATGAAGGTGCTGGATAATATCGAGGATATCGCCATCTGCACCCTCACCGGCTCTGACGTCGTGCGCCACCGCCTTGTGCAGAAGATAATCGAGGCGTATGAGGTCTACGACAAGAAAAACCCGGCGGAGCCCGTGAAAAAGCTCCCGCCGAAGAAGTATAAGAGGAAATGAACATGCAGCATGAAATTTATATAAGCCGTGAGGTCAAGGGGCTGGGGCACAATAACTCCGCCGCCTGCATAAAAAAGGCGGTGAACATGGCGCTTGACGCCGAGGGGGTGGACGTGCCGTGCATCGTCAGCGTCATGCTGACGGATGACGAGGGCATCCACGCCGTAAACAGGGAGTTTCGCGGCGTGGACAGCGCGACCGACGTGCTCAGCTTCCCGATGAATGAGCTGACGCCCGGCGCGTTCGACGCGGCCGTGTGCGAGCGGGATATGGACACGGGCGCCGTGCTTCTGGGCGACATGATGATATCCGTGCCGCGCTGTCAGGCACAGGGAGAGGAATTCGGCCACGGCTACGAGCGGGAGATAATGTATCTGACGGTGCATTCCGTGCTGCACCTTCTCGGCTATGACCATGTGGACGAGGGCGAGATGAAGCGTGCCATGCGCGCGCGGGAAAAAGCCATAATGGGCGACGATTAAGGAGATATTCAAATGACAAAATCTGCAATGATAACCATATGCGGCAGGCCGAACGTCGGCAAATCGACGCTTACGAACGCGCTTGTCGGCGAGAAGATAGCCATCGTTTCCGATAAGCCGCAGACCACGCGCAACCGCATCACCGCCATTGTTGAGCGCGGCGAAACGCAGTTCGTCCTCATGGACACGCCGGGCTTCCATAAGCCGCGCACGCGGCTTGGAGATTACATGGTCAACGTTGTGCGCGAAAGCGTGGCGGATGTGGATCTCGTGCTGCTGCTGGTGGAGCCTGTGGCCGCCATCGGCCCGCAGGAGGAGGCGCTCATCGCCCGCATAAAGGAGACCGGCGCGCCTGCTGTGCTCGTCATAAACAAGATAGACACGGTCGAAAAGCCGCGCCTGCTGGAGGTCATGGGCGCATACTCCGCCGCCTGTGATTTCGACGCGATAATCCCCATTTCCGCCAAGACCGGCGAGGGAGTGGAGGAGCTGCTTGCGCAGATGGACAAGTATGCCGTGGAGGGGCCGCATCTCTTCCCGGACGACATGATAACCGACCAGCCGGAGCGCCAGATATGCGCGGAGCTCGTGCGCGAAAAGCTGCTGAAATGCCTTGACAAGGAGATCCCGCACGGCACCGCCGTTGAGGTCACCCGCTTTTCTGAGCGCGACAGCGGCATAATAGACCTTGAGGTCACCATTTACTGCGAGAAGGACAGCCACAAGGGCATCATCATCGGCAAGAAGGGCGCGATGCTCAAGCGTATCGGTGAGCTTGCCCGCAAGGATATAGAGGAGTTCATGGGCACGAAGGTCAATCTCCAGACCTGGGTCAAGGTCAAGGAGAACTGGCGCGATTCCACCGTGCTCCTGCGCAACTTCGGCTTCAAAAACGAGTGACGCTTCCCGCTTATACGCGTTAATAAATACCAGCACTAACGCCGCCCCTTGTGCAGATACTAAATGCAAGAGGTGGTTTTGATGGAACGAGATGCTGTCTGGCAGGCCTTTGCCGAGACGGGCGACCCGATTTATTATCTGCTGTATAAGCGGATGAGAAGCCGTAAGACCGACGCGAAGGAAAACGAGAAGAAGGACAGGACGGGGCAGCTTCCCCGCCCTGAGGATTGAGAGCATACATATGTTTGACACGACAAAGGCGCTCGTTCTGCGCGAGGTGCGCTATAAGGAGGCCGACAGGATACTCACGCTTATCAGCGCCGACCATGGCAAGCTCAGCGCGAAGGCGCGCGGCGCGCTGCGCCGCGGCAGCAAGACCGCCGCCGCAACACAGCAGCTCACGTATTCCGAGCTGACGCTTTTTTTCAACAAGGGCAAGTGGACGGTCAACGAGGGCGTTGTGCTCGAAGCGTTTGACGGTCTGCGCGCGGATATATGCGCACTGGCGCTCGGCTGCTATATTGCCGAGTGCCTTGACGCGCTTTCCGTTGAGGACCAGCCCGACGCGCCGCTCATGCAGCTTGGGCTGAACTCGCTGTACGCGCTCAGCCGGGGAATGTACAGCCACGCGCAGATCAAGGCGGCGTTTGAACTGCGCCTCATGTGCCTTGCGGGCTATACGCCGGAGCTTGGCGGCTGCGCCGTGTGCGGCGCGAAGGAGCCGGAGGAGCCGGTGCTCAGCCTTGAAACGGGATGCCTGTGCTGCCGCCGGTGCCGCACAGCTCAGTCCGGCAGAACTGCCGCGCTGTGTCCGGAGTCGCTTGCGGCCATGCGGTATATTATTTCCGCCCCGGCCAAGCAGTTGTTTTCCTTCACCCTTGGCGGCGCGGCGCTTGCCCGCCTCGGCAGCGCGGCGGAGGATTATCTTCTCTGCCAGACCGAACGGCGCTTTTCCACGCTGGACTATTATAAAAGCGTGCGCATCTGACGCGCACGCATGTACTTACGGAGAAAACATATGAGTTTTTCTGAAAAATCACTTATCACGCTGGAGCTTCCCGCTGTGCTGGACATGCTCTCGCATGAGGCCGTGTCCGACGCGGCGAAGGAGCGCGCGCTTGCGCTCACGCCGTCTGCGGATGCCGCCGAGGTAAAGCGCCGCCAGGAGGAGACGAGCGCCGCCAAGACCATGATGACCGTGCGGCAAAGCCCGTCATTTGCGGGGGTGAAGGATGTGCGCGCCTCGCTCTCGCGCGCGGATCTCGGCGGCGCGCTGAATACGCGCGAGCTTATGGACATTGCGCGCGTGCTCCAGTGCGCGCGGCTCGTGCGCGGCTATATCGCCGATGACAGCGTCGGCAAGACGTGTATCGACCATCTTTTTTACGCGCTGCGCGCGAATAAATTCCTTGAGGAGAAGATAAGCACCTCCGTCGTCGGTGAGGATGAGATCGCCGACAGCGCCTCGCCGGAGCTTGCCAATATCCGCCGTCAGATGCGCGCCGCGGCGGCCCGCGCGCGTGACGCGCTGCAAAAAATAATATCCTCGCCCAGCTATGCCAAGGTGCTTCAGGAGCCGATAATCACCATGCGCTCCGACCGGTACGTCGTGCCGGTGAAGGCCGAGTGCAAGGGGGCCGTGCAGGGGCTCGTGCATGACGTGTCCGCCTCCGGCATGACTGTTTTCGTGGAGCCTATGGCGGCCGTGAAGGCCAATAACGAGCTGCGTGAGCTTGCCGCGAAGGAGAAGCTTGAAATAGACCGCATCCTTGCGGAGCTTTCGGCGGACTGCGCCGAACACAGGGATGATATTGAATGCGACTTTGACGTGCTTGTCCGCCTTGACCTTATCTTTGCCAAGGCGCGGCTTTCGTATAAGCTGGACTGCCAGCAGGCCGGTGCTGATGGGGGACACGGCATAGTTCTGCGCTGCGCCCGGCACCCGCTGCTTGATCAGAGCAAGGCCGTTCCCATAAGCCTTGAGCTTGGAAACAGCTTTGACACGCTCGTCGTCACAGGGCCGAATACCGGCGGCAAAACGGTGTCGCTCAAAACCATCGGCCTGCTTGCCGCAATGAATCAGTGCGGCCTGCATATCCCCGCCGCCGACGGCAGCAGCCTGCCCGTATTCAGCCATATCCTTGCCGATATTGGCGATGAGCAGAGCATTGAGCAGAGTCTTTCCACCTTCTCTGCGCACATGAAGAACATCGTCAGCATACTTGACGAGTGCGACGAGCGCTCCCTGCTGCTGTTCGACGAACTTGGCGCGGGCACGGACCCCACTGAGGGCGCGGCGCTTGCAATCGCCATAATTGAAAACGCGCGCAGGAAGGGCGCTGTCATTGCCGCCACCACGCACTATGCGGAGCTTAAGGTGTACGCCACGAACGAGCCGGGCGTGCAGAATGCGTCGTGCGAATTCGACGTGGAGACGCTGCGCCCGACGTATCATCTGCTCGTCGGCATCCCCGGCAAATCGAACGCCTTTGCCATATCGCGCCGCCTCGGCCTGAGTGACGACGTGATAGAGGACGCGAAAGCGCGCGTGAACACGGAATCCGCCAGCTTTGAAGCCACCATAGAAAAGCTTGAGCAGACGCGCCTCATGCTTGAAAAGGACAGGAATGAGGCCGCGGTCAAGCTGCGTCAGGCCGAGGAGAGCGCGAAAAAGGCGGCATTCCTCAGGGCGGAGCTTGAAGTGCGCCTTGAAAAAGCGGATCAGAAATCGCGCCGCGAGGCGGAACGCATAATCGCCGACGCGCGCGCCGAGGCCGAGGCCGTGTTTGCGGAGCTTGACGAGATGAAAAAGCACGCCAATGAGGATGAGGACGCGCGCCGCGTGAACGAAGCGCGCAGTGAGCTGCGCCGCCGCCTGAACAGGCATGAGGAAAGCCTGCGCCCCGCGCCGGAGTCTGTGGCGGAGGAGAAGTCCGCCCGCCCGGTAAGACCCGGCGACACGGTCAGAATAAAGTCCATGGGCGTGAAGGCGGACGTTATTTCCGTCTCGCCGGATCGCGTGCTGACGCTGCGCGCGGGCGTGATGAACGTCACGGCCAAGGAGGACGAGGTGCTGCTCATCGAAGGCGGCGCGGCTGAAAAGCGGCAGTCTGTTTCCGCCGCGGCGGCCTCGACGCTGCGCACGGCAAGCGTCGCCTCCGAGATAGACCTGCGCGGGATGGAGGCCGTCGAGGGCGTCCTCGCGGCGGAACGGTATATAGACAGCGCCGTCATGTCAAGGCTCAAGACCGTCACCATCATCCACGGGAAGGGAACTGGCGTTCTGCGCGCCGCGGTACAGCAGATGCTGAAGAAAAATAAGGCTGTAAAATCATTCCGTCTCGGCCGCTATGGTGAGGGCGAGACCGGCGTGACCGTTGTCGAACTGAAATAAAATCTGCACCAGCCCGGCGCAACAAATGTGTAAAATAACGAATCGCGCGAAATCGGTTGACGTATCGACAAAAATTTGCTAGATTATATACTGCACAAGATGGTGTATATTAATTTTGCAGATAAAAAGAAATTAAGGAGTGGCGAGTATGATAAGCAAAGAAGTTGTCATTAACAATCAGGTAGGTCTTCATGCCAGACCCGCGACTTTCTTCATTCAGAAAGCCAACGAGTTCAAAAGCAGTATATGGGTCGAAAAGGATGAACGCCGCGTCAACGCGAAGAGTCTTCTCGGCGTCCTCTCTCTTGGTATAGTCAAGGGCACTGCCATCACCATCATTGCCGACGGTGCCGACGAAGAGGCCGCGATAGCGACCCTGTCCGAGCTTATTGACTCTGATTTTTCTGAGTGATCCGCAATACCGAACCATAGACAAAAGTAGGGGCGTGCCAGCACGCCCCTGTTTATTTATCGCTTTAGCATTAGGGGTGTTGTTACCGTGAAAAAGGAAAACAAGGCAATAATAGAAATGCTCGTCTGCGCCACGCTTTGGAGCATTGCCGGGATATTTATAAAGCTCATCCCGTGGAACGGTTTTGCCGTGGCCGGGCTGCGCAGTCTCATTGCGGGGCTGACGATCGCCGTATATATGCTCATTTCGCGCCGCCGCTATGTTTTCAATAAACGTACTCTCGCCGGGGGCATTTTTGCCGGCAGCGTGTACACCTGCTTCACTGTGGCAAATAAGCTCACCACCGCGGCAAATGCCATCGTCCTGCAATTCACCTGCCCAGTGTTCATCGTCATTTTCTCGGCGCTGTTTCTCCGCCAGAAGATACGCCGGCAGGATCTTGCGGTCGTCATTGCCACACTTGCCGGTATCACGCTGTTTTTCTTTGACCAGCTCAAGCCCGGCTATATACTCGGCAACTTCGTGGGCATCGCCGCGGGCATGTTCATGGCCGGAATGTTCATCGTTGTCGGCAATATCGAGGCGGATGAGCGCTTCAGCGCCGTTTTGAACGGCCAGCTTTTCACCTTCCTTGTCGGCCTGCCGTTCATCATCGCCACAAAGCCGGAGTTTACGGCCGGCGCGGTCGTGAGCATACTTATCCTCGGCGTTTTTCAGCTCGGCATATCCTATGTGCTGTATGTCAAGGCGTCGCAGTACTGCCCGCCACTTGCCTGCTGTCTGCTCGGCGCGCTGGAGCCGCTGCTCAACCCCGTCTGGGTGCTTATCTTTGACGGCGAGCGCCCCGGCGTGTTCGCGCTCATTGGCGGCGTGATAGTCATCGTGTCAATAACCGTGTGGACGATATTCGGCAATAAAAAGCAGGAGCCTGTACAGAGCGAGGGCGCGTAAATGCTTGATACTCTCCGCGAAAAAGCGAATAATCTTCCGCTTCTGCCAGGCGTGTACATCATGCTCGACGAGCATAACGAGGTCATATACGTCGGCAAGGCGAAGAAGCTGAAAAACCGTGTCAGCAGCTATTTCCACGGCGAGCACCTGCCGAAGGTCGCCGCGATGGTGGAAAAGGTGCGCGATTTCAACGTCATTGTCGCCGGAAGCGAGTTTGAAGCGCTGGTGCTGGAAAACTCGCTTATAAAGCGGCACAAGCCGAAGTATAACATCCTCCTCAAGGACGATAAGGGCTATCCCTTTGTCCGCGTGGACGTGAAGAGCGAGTATCCGAGGATGAGCCTTGTCAACCGGCAGGCCAAGGACGGCGCGCGCTATTTCGGCCCCTTCGGCGGCCGCGGCCAGACGCATGAGATAATAGAGACTATACAGAAAGCGCTGCTTCTGCCGTCCTGCGCGAAGAAGTTCCCGCGTGATATCGGCAAGGAGCGCCCCTGCCTGAACTACCACATGGGCAACTGCGCCGGTTGGTGCCGCGGCACGCCCGACGGGGAGGAGTACAGGCGCAGAATGGCGCAGGCCATGCTCATCCTCGAAGGGAAGAGCGCGGAGCTGACAACCGAGCTTAAGGAGAAAATGGAGCGCGCGGCTGAGGAGCTTCGCTTTGAACAGGCCGCGGCGCTGCGCGACAGACTGCGCGCGGTCGAAAGCCTTGCCAACAAGCAGCGCGTCATATCCACGGCCTTTGCCGACACGGACGCGATAGGCTTCTGCCGCGGCGCGAAGAGCTGCTTTTCCGTGCTGCACTTTGTAAACGGCGACCTTGCCGGGAAAGACGTCGAAATGATGGACGAGCCGCTTGAGGACGACAGTGAGGCCGTGGCCGGCCTCGTGCTGCAATACTATACCGCGCACCGCGGCGGATGGCCGAAGTCCGTGCTGCTCCCATGCGAGGTGGACGGCAGGGAAGCGCTTGAGGAGCTTTTGAGCGAGTCCTCCGGCCGTCGGATATATATAGAAACGCCGAAGCGCGGAGAGCGTATGCGCCTTATAGAAAGCGCCGCGCTGAACGCCCGCGAGGAGGTGCAGCGCCGCACCACGGCCGCCCAGCGGACAAATAAGACGCTGGAATGGCTGCAAAAGGCGCTCAAGCTGGAGCAGTTCCCCAAGCGCATCGAGGCCTTTGACGTGTCAAACCTCGGCGACACGGGCATTGTCGCCGCAATGACGGTGCATGTTGACGGAAAGCCGCTCAAGCGTGCGTATAAAAAATTCCGCATCAAGGACATGCCCATCCGCGACGACTATTCCAGTATGCATCAGGCTGTCTACCGCCGCTTCAAGCGCTATACGGACGGGGATGAGAGCTTCGCCCCGCTTCCGGAGCTGCTGCTTATAGACGGCGGTGAAAACCACGCGAAGGCGGCCGTTTCCGCGCTTGAGGAGCTTGGATTAAGCGTGCCTGTGTTCGGCATGGTCAAGGACGACCGCCACCGCACAAGGGCGCTCATAAGCCCGCAAGGGCAGGAGATCGGCATAAACGCAAATCAGGCTGTGTTCGCGCTCGTCGGCGGCATACAGGAGGAAACGCACCGCTTCGCCATAGAGTATCAGCGCTCCCTCAGAAACGAGGGGTATGTCTCCGCGCTTGATAAGATAGACGGCGTCGGCCCGCGGCGCAGGGCGGATCTCATCAAATATTTCAAATCCGTAAAGGCCATAAAAGAGGCGAGCGTTGACCAGCTCAATCTCGTCGTGCCGAAGAACACGGCCCGCGCCGTGTACGACTATTTTCATTCAGGAGAAAGCAAATGAGGGTAATAACCGGAACCGCGCGTTCCCGGCGGCTGAAAACGCCGGAAAATTACGACATCCGCCCCACAACGGACAATGTGAAGGAGTCGCTTTTCAATATAATCCAGTTCGACATAGAGGGGCGGCGCGTGCTCGACCTCTTTGCCGGCACGGGGCAGCTCGGCATAGAATGCCTCAGCCGCGGCGCGGAGAGCGCTGTGTTTGTGGATGAGAGCCGCGAGGCCGTGAAGATAGTGAAGGAAAACCTCAAGACCTGCGGCATGAGCGCCACCGTCATGCAGACGGATGCGCGCAGCTTCCTGCGCAGCTGCGGCAGCTTTGACCTTATATTCGTCGATCCGCCCTACGACTCGGATTTGTACGGGGAAGTGTTGGAAATCATCAATTCGGTTGACATATTGTCGGATGGTGGTATAATAATATGCGAGGCGCGCCGCGACAGGCAGCTTCCCGAGATGACCGCCCCGTATGAAAAGCAGCGCGAGTATGTTTACGGCAAGGTCAAGCTCTGCAAGTACGTTAAAAACACAGGAGTTATTATATGAGAACTGCTGTCTGCCCCGGCAGCTTTGACCCCATCACGCTGGGGCATCTGAATATAATCCGCCGCACGGCCGATATTTTTGATGAGGTCGTCGTCTGCGTGATGAAAAATGCGTCCAAGACCTCTCCCATGTTCTCCGTGGAGGAGCGCGCGGATATGGTTCGCCGCGTCGTTGCGAATTACCCCAATGTGCGTGTGGAAACGCCGGACGGGCTTCTGGCGGAGTATGCCAAGCAGTTCGACAGGGCCACGGTGGTCAAGGGGCTGCGCGCCGCGTCGGATTTCGATTATGAGTTTCAGATGAACCTCATCAACAAGAAGATAAACCCCAGCATGGAGACGATGTTTCTCACGGCAAGCGAGAAGTATACCTTTCTCAGCTCGTCCATCGTGCGTGAAATGGCGAAATACGGTGCGGATCTGACCGGCTTTGTGCCGGAGGAAATAAAGCGGGATATTGAAATTAAGGCGCTGCAGTGGGGGACGGACTGAGTCCGGAAGCGCACAGCGTCTGCGAGGAGGATTTCTATGGATAACAACACCGATATTATTGAATTGCTGGATATCCTTTACGGCATGGTGACGGAGGCATGGGGCGTTCCTCTTGGGAACGACAAGTGCATCATCGAGAGGGAAAAGGCCGTTGATATAATAAATGAGATCAAGGCCAACCTGCCCAGCGCGCTTGCCGAGGCCAAGCGTCTCGTTTCGGCGCGCGATGAGTTCATCGGCAACGCCAAGCGTGAGGCGGAGGCCATGCGCAAGAGTGCCGAAGAGAAGTCCAAGGCTATGATAGAAGAGCAGGAGGTCGTCCGCGTCGCAAGGGCGAGAAGCGCGGAGATGATAAGCGCCGCCGAGGCCAAGTCGAAGGAGCTGCGCCGTGTTGCGGCGGAGTACGTCGATGAGATTATGAAGCAGTCCGAGGCCAGCGTGGGCGAGGCGCTTGCGAAGCTCCAGTCTGCCCACAGCGCTTTCAACACGATGGGCGGCGCTGCCGCCGCCGCGCCTGCCCCTGTACAGCAGCCCGCGGCCGCACCCGCGCAGGCCGTCAAGGCCGAGCCTGCCAGACCGCAGGAGGTCCGCCGCGCCCAGCCCGCGCCGGGCGGAAAACGGCAGGGCGCGCCCGTGATGAAGATCCAGCGCGAGTCGTAAGCCGCCGCGCAAAACTACATATTGTGACGAAACGCCCCAACAGCGGAATATATAGCTGTTGGGGCGTTTTTTGGCCATTTATGAGGAAATATATACAAAAAGAGACAAAAAAAGTCAAAAAAATTTACTTGCTTTTTATGTGAACTACTTCTATAATAAAACCGTGGTGTGGGTAATTGTGGTGGGAAATGGCGCTGTTTCCCACAGGAAAGGAGAGGACATCCATGACCGGCGAGTATCAGCATTCTCTTGACAACAAAGGCCGTCTTTTTATCCCGGCAAAGCTTCGGGATGAGCTTGGCGATGTGTTTTATGTCACGCTGTCCATGGATAGATGCCTCTGCGCCTACAGCAGCGAGAACTGGAAGGCGCTTTCGGATAAGGTCAGCGCCATGCCGTATATAAAGCAGCGCAAGATGCGACCGCTTTTTGCGCATGCCGCGCGCTGTGAGCTTGACAGTCAGGGCCGCGCGCTCATTCCGCAGAACCTGCGCGATTTTGCCGGACTTACGCAGAAGGTCACGGTCATCGGCTGCAATAACCATGCTGAGCTGTGGGACAGTGAGGCCTGGGCCGCCGTGTTCGCGGAGGAGACGACGCCTGAAAATATCGCCGCCGTCATGGAGGAGCTTGAGTTTTGATGGATAATGCAAAGCATGTCTCTGTCCTGCTTGATGAATGCATTGAAAATCTGGCCATAAAGCCGGATGGGATATATGTTGACGGAACTCTCGGCCTCGGCGGGCACTCGTATGAGATCGCTTCCCGCCTTACAACGGGTCGCCTTATAGGCATCGACAGGGATGAAACGGCGATAGCGCGCGCCGGGGAAAGGCTTGCGCCCTTTGCCGGTAAGATCACTCTTGTGCACGGCAATTTTTCTGACACGGCCTCCATTCTGGATGACCTCGGCATAGACGCCGTTGACGGGATGCTTTTTGACCTTGGCGTGTCCTCGCCCCAGCTTGACGAGGCGGAGCGCGGCTTTTCCTATATGAACGATGCGCCGCTGGATATGCGCATGGACCGCAGCGAGGGGCTGACGGCCTATGACGTTGTGAACGATTATTCCGCCGACAGGCTGAACCGTATCTTCTGGGATTACGGGGAGGAGCGCTACGCCCGGCGCATAAGCGCGGCCATAATTGCCGCACGTGAGAAAAAGCCTGTCGAGACGACGTTTGAGCTTGTCGATATCATAAAGGGCGCGCTGCCCGCCGCGGCGCTACGCGAAAAGCAGCATCCGGCGAAGCGCTGCTTTCAGGCAATACGCATCGCCGTGAATGACGAGCTTGGTGCGATATCAGCGCTTATGGATACAGCGCCCGACAAGCTCAAAACAGGCGGCAGATTATGTGTGATCAGTTTCCACTCTCTTGAGGACAGAATCGTCAAATCAGGTATTGCGGCCAGAGAAAACGGCTGCACCTGCCCAAGAGAGGCTCCAATATGTACTTGCGGCTTTATAAAGACCCTCAAAAGTGTCTGCCGCAAGCCCATATTGCCAGGCGCGGATGAGATAGAGAGAAACCCTCGCGCTCGCAGCGCCAAGCTGCGCGTGGCGGAGAGGGTGTGACGCGGTGAAAAAGGTTTCTTCCGCGGTTTTTGTCAGCATACTTTTTGGCTTCTCGGCGGTGATGCTCGTCTTTTCGCTTTTTGCGTCGATAAAGCTTACGGCGCTGAATGATTCCGCCGCGCGGCTTGAGAAGGAGACCGCAGCCATTGAAGAGGAAAACCGCGCGCTTTCTGCGCAGTACGGCCAGTGCGCCAGTATAGAGGAGATAGAAAAATACGCCGTCGAGGTGCTGGGGATGCAGCGCTGCACGGCGGAACAGATAGAATATATAGACATGTCGGAGCAGACCGGATAAAGTATGGGCATAGCAGGGTAGGCCGCGGAATATATATAAAATATATTTCGTATGCGGGAGTGTGCTATGCCGGAAAAGCTACAGGAAAAAGGTCGCCGATACAGACCTGACAGGCAAATGCTCCGCCGCACGCTGTTTTTGATGGCAGTGTGCGGCATAGCTGCATTTTTGCTGCTTTTGGCGCGGCTTTACAAGCTGCAGATAATCGACCATGAATATTATGAGCAGCTTGCGATACGCCAGCAGCTCAGAGAAGCGCCGACGTCGAGCGCACGCGGCGTTATCTACGACACGAATATGAACGCGCTGGCCGTCAGCGCCTCTGTGGACAACGTTTACCTCAGTCCGGCGGAAATAGAAATGTACGGCGAGGATAAGGCGCTTATAGCCGACGGGCTTTCCAAGATACTCGGGCTTTACCGCGGTGATATACTGAAAAAGGCCGGGCAGACAGGCTCATGGTATGTCACGGTCGCGCGCAAGGTGGAAAGCGACAAGGCCGACGCAGTGCGCCGCTTCAAGTCCGAATACGGCCTGCGCGGCGTGAGGCTTGAGACCGACACGAAGCGCTATTATCCGAATTCCTCCCTCGCGTGCCACCTCATCGGCTTTGTTGGCACGGATAATTACGGCCTTGAGGGGATAGAAGCGCAGTATGACTCCGCGCTTGCCGGTACGGCCGGGAAAACCGTGCGCGCCACGAACGCCTACGGCACTGAGCTGCTCTTCTCCCGCTTTGAGGAGTTCACCCCCGGCGAGGACGGGTACGACGTCGTCACCACGGTGGATTCAACGATACAGTATTACATTGAAAAGCACCTCAAGCAGGCTGTGGAGGATTATGACATTCAAAACGGCGCCGGTGCAATAGCGATGGACGTCAACACCGGGGCCATACTTGCAATGGCTTCGCTTGACGGGTATGACCTCAATAACTTCCTTGCCGTCAGCGATAAGGCGCAGCTCGCCATTGACGGCGCGGCGTCGGAAGAGGAGGCGCAGGCACTGCTTGCACAGGCACAGGCGCGTCAGTGGCGCAACAAGGCGCTTTCAGATACGTATGAGCCCGGCTCTACATTCAAGATAATCACGCTTTCCATGGCGCTTGAAGAGGGCAAGGTTGGGCTGAACGACAGCTTTTACTGCCCCGGAACCGTCAGCGTGATAGGCCGCACGAAGCCCATACGCTGCTGGAAATACGGCGGCCACGGCTCACAGACGCTGACGCAGGCGGCGCAGCATTCGTGCAATGTCGCCTTTGTCAACATCGGTCAGCGCGTCGGCGCGGAGACCTTTTATAAATACTGCGAGGCTTTCGGATTTCTTGAACTCAGCGCGGATAAGGACGCGAACCTCACGGCGACCACGGGCATAGACCTCGCCGGGGAGAGCGGCAGCATCTGGTGGAGTCAGAATACCTTCTGCTCAGAAAAGAATCTGTCGCAGCTTGCGGCGGCCTCCTTCGGCCAGACCTTCACGATAACCCCGCTTCAGCTCATCACGGCCGTCAGCGCCTGCGTCAACGGCGGATATCTGATGCAGCCGTATGTCGTGCGCCAGCTCCTGAATCCTGACGGAACAGTCGCGTATGAGCGCGCGCCGAACATGGTGCGCCAGGTCATAAGCGTCCGCACGAGCGAGACCGTCCGCGGCATTCTTGAGCAGGTCGTCGGCGACCCGAACGACGGCACGGGGCGCAACGCCGCAGTCAGCGGCTACAGAATCGGCGGCAAGACCGGAACAAGCGAGAAGGTGAGTCTTGAGGCCAAGACCGGCCAGAAGGAGTATATCGTCTCTTTCGTCGGCTTTGCCCCGGCAGACGACCCGAAGATAGCCATTCTTGTTTTTCTCGATACGCCGTCCAACAAGTCCGGCATATACATAAGCGGCGGCCAGATGGCCGCGCCCGTCGTGGGGCGCATGTTTGCGGATATCCTGCCTTATATGGGCGTTGAGCCGGATTCTGCCGGTGCGCTTGCCGACACGGTGATGCCGCTTGCGGTGGGCAAAAGCCTTGATGCCGCGGTGAGCGCCGTGAAGGACGCCGGGCTTGATTACCGCACCATCGGCACGGGCGACACCGTCACCGGTCAGCTTCCTCTGTCGGGTGTCTCGCTTGCGGCGGGGAGTCAGATAATACTCTATCTTGATGCCGCGCCGTCGCAGGAGCTTGAGACCGTGCCCGAGCTTGACGGCATGAGCTATGCCGAGGCGCGCGATACGCTTTCTTATTACGGGATATATATAAAGACCTCAAGCCCCGTGCTCAATGCGCAGACGCAGACCGTCAGCGCGCAGAGCATCGCGCCTGGCAGCCTTGTCAGCCACGGCACGGCTATAGAGGTCAGCTTGATAAACAGCGATGAATCGATGCTGGGCAGATACTAGGGGGATAATACCATGAAGCTTGGAGAACTTTTGAGAAATCTTGACGTGCTTGACGCGTCAGCCGCAATGGATATGGAGATCACTGGCGTCAGCTACGACTCGCGCAAGACGCAGCCGGGCGACCTTTTCGTTGCTATACGCGGCTTTGAGTCGGACGGGCACAAATTCATTCCCGCCGCCATGGCGCGCGGCGCGGCGGCTGTGCTGTGCGAGGAAGCGCCGTCGGCCGGCACGCCTTATGTCCGCGTGGCCGACTGCCGGAAGGGCCTTGCCTATGTCAGCCGTGAGTTCTTCGGCGACCCGGCGAAGGAAATGACGCTTATCGGCATCACCGGCACGAGCGGCAAAACGACGTCCAGCTATCTCATAAAGCATATGCTTGAAATGAAACTCGACGCGAAGGTCGGCCTTATCGGCACGAACGGCAACATGATCGGCTCCGAGTGCCTGCATTCCGACCACACCACGCCCGAAAGCTATGAGCTGCACAAGCTCTTCCGCCGCATGGCGGACGAGGGCTGCACCCACGTCGTCATGGAGGTCTCGTCCCACGCGCTTGCGTTGGAGCGCGTTGCGGGCATAGAATACGACGTCGGCGTTTATACGAATCTCTCTCAGGACCATCTCGACCTGCACGGCACGATGGAGGAATACGCCGCGGCAAAAAGGCTGCTGTTCCGCCAGTGTAAGCTGGGCTGCCTGAATGCCGACGACAAGTGGACGGATTTCATGCTCAACGGTGCGACCTGCAAGGCCATGACCTTCTCCGCCGAGTCGGACAGCGCAGACCTCACGGCGAAGGATATCCGCCTCAGCGCCACCGGCGTGCGCTTCGCCGCCTTGTATAAAGACGAGCTTGCGCTGACGCGCCTTGCCATTCCCGGCAACTTCTCCGTGCACAACGCGCTCGGCGCGATAGCCGTCGGCCTTTCGCTTGGCATAAGCCTTGCCGACTGCTGTGACGCCATGGCGAGCGCCAAGGGCGTCAAGGGCCGTGTGGAGGTCGTGCCGACGGACGGCGACTATTCCATCATTATCGACTATTCCCACAAGCCCGGCGCGCTGGAGACCGTCTTGCAGACTCTGCGCCCTGTCGTGAAGGGGCGGCTCGTGTGCCTTTTCGGCTGCGGCGGCGACAGGGATAAGGTCAAGCGCCCGATAATGGGCGCGATAGCCGCGGATAACTCCGACTTTGTCATCGTCACCAGCGACAACCCCCGCACAGAGGAGCCGGAGGAAATCATCCGTGAGATAGTTGCGGGCATGAAAAACAAACGCACGCCGAAGAAAGTGATATGCGACAGGGAAGAGGCGATACATTGGGCTATTGACAATGCACGCCCCGGTGATGTAATATTACTTGCCGGCAAGGGTCACGAGGATTATCAGGTCGTCGGGCATGAAAAGCGCCATATGGACGAGCGTGAGATAGTGGCGGACTGGCTGGAAAAGAGAAAACAGCGCGGCTGAACGGCCGGCGCCGGATTTGGAGTTTAGCATGACGATAAAGCTGATTTGTGCCTTTGTTCTGGCATTCTTGTTTGCCACGGCATTCGGTAAATACTATATCCCATGGCTGCGCAGGCAGAAGGCCGGACAGGAGATAAAATCCAACGGCCCGACGTGGCATATGTCCAAAAGCGGCACGCCCACCATGGGCGGCGTGATGTTTATTGCCGCCGTCACCTTCGTGTGTCTGACCGTCGGCTTCGACGGGATGCTGCACGGCGACTTCGTGCATATTTTCGTGCTGCTGTTCGCGCTGGTGTTCGGTGCGATAGGCTTTCTTGACGACTGGGAGAAGCTGAAGAAAAAGCAGAACCTCGGCCTGACGGCGAAGATGAAGTTCCTGCTCCAGCTTGCCGCGGCGCTCGTGTTCGTGCTGCTCATGCGTGAGATAGGCTTTGTCACGTCGGATATATACGTGCCGTTTTTCAATGTGACGCTTTATGTGCCCGAATGGCTCTACTTCATATTTGCGTCCTTCGTCATCGTCGGCACGGTCAACGCCGTCAATATCACCGACGGTGTGGACGGCCTTGCCGCCGGTACGAGCATTCCGGTCTTTCTCTTCTTCGTTGTCGTCACCTTCCTCTGGGGTGAGAACTTCCTTGAGCTTGGCATTTTTGCCTCCGGCATGATCGGCGGGCTGTTGGGCTTCCTTGTGTATAACTTCAACCCGGCCAAGGTCTTTATGGGCGACACTGGCTCGCTCTTCCTCGGCGGCGCTGTTGCGGCGCTCGCCTTTGCCTACGATATGCCGCTCATCCTTGTTACGCTCGGCATCATCTACATTCTTGAAACGCTCTCCGATATAATTCAGGTCACTTACTTCAAGCTGACCCACGGAAAGCGCATTTTCAGAATGGCCCCCCTGCACCATCACCTTGAAATGGGCGGATGGACGGGGAAGAAGTGGAAAGAACGGGAACTTTTTGTTCTCTTCACAGGTATATCTCTGGTCTTTGCCGTCATATCATTTATTGGGGTGTTTCACCGTTACGCACTCTGATAATGTACAAGTCGGGGAGGTGGGAAGATGCGTTATGAAAGCGCCCGCCTCGCCGGCTTTTCAGCAGTGGCGGAGAAAAAGCGCTGCGGGTTTGACACATCTTTTTTTGTTCTGGTGGTTCTTCTTTTGACGATGGGCGTCGTGATGGTCCTCTCGTCAAGCTATGCCCGCGCCTACTATGACCCCGGCAATATAACCGGCGGCAACGCGGCGTACTACTTCGTGCGCCAGCTTCTGTTCGCGCATCTCGGCGTCGGGGCGATGCTTTTCGCGTCGCGCCTGCCGATGGGGCTTTACAGGCGCTATGCTTTCGTGTTCCTCGGGGCGGTGCTCGTGCTGCTGCTTCTGGTGCCGGTCATCGGCGTCAAGGCGAACGGCGCGCGGCGCTGGCTCGGCGTCGGCGGGCTCACGGTGCAGCCGTCTGAGCTTGCAAAGCTTGCAGCTATCCTCTCGTTCTCCGCGCTCATCTGCCGTCTGCGCGGCAGGATGGCCACGTTCCGGTACGGCATTCTGCCCTTTGCGGGCATACTGCTTGTCATCATTGCCCTTCTCGTGCTTGAGCCGCACTTTTCCGCCTCCGTCATAATCATTGCTATCGGCGGGGCGATGCTTTTTCTGGGCGGCGTGCGCATCGGCTGGTTTGCCGCGGCCTTCGGTGCGGCCGGGGCCGGCGTCGCTGTGCTGCTGACGTTTTTCCCCTATGCGTCCAGCCGCATAAACACATGGCGCGACCCGTTTTCCAGTTCCTCTGACGAGGGGTATCAGATAGTCCAGTCGCTTTACTCCATCGGCTCCGGCGGGCTCAGCGGGCTTGGCCTCGGCGGCAGCCGTCAGAAGTTCTTGTATCTGCCGGAGGAGCATAACGATTTTATCTTCTCCGTCGTGTGTGAGGAGCTGGGCTTTATCGGCGCGGCGCTCATCCTCGTCCTGTTCGCCCTGCTCATCCTGCGCGGCTACTGGATCGCCCTCCATTCGCCCGACAGGTTCAGCTTCCTTGTCTGTGCAGGCGTCACGACGCTTCTTGCGATACAGGTTTTCCTCAATGTGGCCGTTGTCACGAATCTTGTGCCGTGCACGGGGATATCCCTCCCGTTTTTCAGCTACGGCGGCACGGCGCTGCTTATCGAGCTTTTTGAAATGGGGATAGTGCTCAGCGCTTCCCGCGATATACTTACTTATTGATCACTTACTGCGCGAAAGGAAATGGTTTTATGAAATTCATCCTCACCTGCGGCGGTACCGCCGGACATATAAATCCCGCGCTTGCGGTCGCGGGCCGCCTCCGTGAGCTTATGCCCGACTGCGAGATACTTTTCATCGGCGCCGAGGGCAAGATGGAGATGGAGCTTGTGCCGCGCGAGGGGTACAAAATAGAGCCGCTCAAAATCACGAACATAAGCCGCGGCCACAGTCTTGAGGCGATCATCCACAATCTGGACACGCTGAAAAACGTCGCCGTCTCCACGCGTGAGGCCAAGCGCATCATGCGCGAGTTCAAGCCGGATGTCGTCATCGGCACGGGCGGCTACGTCTGCTATCCGGTGCTTATGGCGGCATCGGAGCTGAAGATCCCCACGGCCGTGCATGAGAGCAACGCCGTTCCCGGCCTCACGACGAAGCTGCTCGCGGAGCATGTCGATAAGGTCATGGTCGGCTTCGAGGAGAGCCGCGGCGCGTATCACCACCCGGAAAAGGTGGAGGTCACAGGAACGCCCGTGCGCGGCGAATTCGCCGCCTACAGCAAGGCGCTTGCAAAGCGGGAGCTGGGGCTTGACCCGGATGAGCCGCTCGTGGTGTCCGTGTGGGGTTCGCTTGGCGCGGCGCATATGAATAAGATAATGGGCGAGCTTATAACCATGATGGACGACAGCCGCCCCTTCCGCCTCATCCACTCCGTCGGCACGCGCTATTTTGAAGATTTTATGTCCGCGCTCCGGCAGCGTGCGCCGGACTTCGCCCGCTTCGGCGCGGACGTGCGCAAGTATATATACGATATGCCCCGCGTCATGGCGGCGGCGGATCTCATATTGTGCCGCGCCGGCGCGTCCACGCTGTCCGAGCTTGCGTATATGGGCAAGCCCGTCATAATCGTTCCTTCGCCGAATGTGACGAATAACCATCAGGAGAAGAACGCCCGCGTGCTTGAAAAGGCGGGCGGCGCGAAGGTGTTCCTTGAGGGCGAGTTTGACGCGCCTGCGCTTATGGACACCGTGCGCGGCCTTCTCGGCGACAGCACGCAGCTCGAAGCGATGTCGCAGGCCATGCTTTCGCTGGCCGTGCCCGGCGCGACGGACAGAATATGCGACATAATCCTCAGCCTGCCCGCGAAGAAAAATTAAGATATCCCGAATCACACACATCCCCGCGTGCGCATAGTATAAAGGCGAAGAGCATAGCTCCATTTGAACGCACGGGGGGATTTTTATGGATATATGGCATATCCGCGGCGGTAACACGCTGGAGGGCGCGTGCTTTGTGCAGGGCTCGAAGAATGCCACACTGCCGATAATTGCCGCCTCGATAATCAGCCCGGCCCGGTCTGAGCTTATGAACGTGCCGCAGCTTCGTGATGTGGACGCGGCGCTGCGCATACTCAGGCACCTCGGATGCACCGCCGAGCAGCGGCAGAACGAGGTGTTCATTGATTCTACATATCTTTCCGGCAGTTCCATTCCGCATTCACTCATGGAGGAGATGCGCTCCTCCGTGATATTCATGGGCGCGCTCCTCGCGCGCTGCGGCGAGGCGCGCCTGTCTCTGCCCGGCGGCTGCCAGCTTGGCAAGCGGCCGATAGACCTGCATCTCAGCGCGCTCAGGAAGATGGGCGCGCAGATAGAGGAGGACGGCCCGGAGATATACTGCCGCGCGGAAAGGCTTCGCGGCGCGGAGATAGAGCTTCCTTTCCCCAGCGTCGGCGCGACGGAGAACATCATGCTGGCGGCCTGTTCCGCCCGTGGAAGGACTGTCATCCGCGGCGCGGCGCGTGAGCCGGAGATATCCGCATTGCAGGATTACCTCGCCGCCATGGGAGCGAAGATATCCGGCGCGGGCAGCGATACCGTGACGATAGAGGGCTTTGCGGCAAGCGGGCGCGCCGTCTGCCGCATCATCCCGGACAGAATAGTCGCCTCCACGATAGCCTGCGCGGCCGCGGCGGTTGGCGGAAATGTCGAAATGCGCGGAGTTGCGCCCGAACATTTTTCTACAGTTCTCTACTTCCTAAATCAAGCGGGCTGTGATATAATAAGCAATAATCGCGCAGTGCGCGTAAAATCAACCGGCCGCCTGAAAGCGCCCGGCGAGATATCCACACAGCCGTACCCCGGCTTCCCGACGGACGCGCAGCCCGTGCTTATGGCGGCGCTTCTCCGTGCCGAGGGGAAGACGGTCATCACGGAGAACATTTTTGAAAACCGTTACCGTCAGGTGCCGGAGCTTCGGCGTCTCGGCGCGGATATAATCACGCAGGGGCGGCGCGCGGAGATATGGGGCGTGGACTGCCTGCACGGCACGGCGCTCAATGCCACCGACCTTCGCGGCGGCGCGGCGATGATAGTGGCCGGCCTCTCCGCGGATGGGGAGACCGTGATATTTGACGACGGGCACATCACCCGCGGGTATGAGCGCTTCGACGTCCGTCTGCGCGCCCTCGGCGCGGACATTTTTCTTGAATACTGACCGGCCCCCAAATCTGGGGGCCGCCCAACACAGCCGAAAGGACAGCAGCCTATGGCGTATGCACATATGAATCAGCCGCCGGCGGATAAGCATTCCGAGTATATGAAGCCGCGGCGGCACAGCAGCATCAGCGCGCCCTTGATGTTCGTCATCGTTGAAGTCGCGCTCATCTTCGTGATGAGTGTTTTCTTCCGCGTGTCGGATATCGAGGTCATCGGCAACAGCCATTATACCGACAGCGAGATCATCCGCGCGATAGATATCGAGGAGGGCGACAACCTCTTCTTCTTTGACAGGTTCGCCGCGCTCAGCCGGGTCTTTGCGAAGCTCCCGTATGTAGATAAGGTCACGGTGGAGCGCAAGCTGCCCAATAAGGTCGTTATTGAGGTCACGGAGAGCACCGCGCTTGCCTATCTCGTCCTTGGCGACGAATGCTGGACCATGGACCATAACTGCAAAATTCTCGGCAAGGCCTCCGCGGACGAGCTTTCAAACCTAATCGCCGTCAGGGGGGTAAGCCCCGGCACGCTGCTTATAGGCGAGCCGCTTCAAACAGAGGACGGCAGTCAGGAGCCTGTGGATTACCTTACTGCAATACTCAGCCAGATACAGGACAGGGGTCTGTCCTCCCGCGTGACGGTGGTGGAGCTTTCCGATAATATGCAGGCGCAGCTCCAGTACGGCGGG
>ENA-OUQC01000603-OUQC01000603.1-human-gut-metagenome-genome-assembly--contig:-NODE-603-length-24573-cov-14.303981_pt1 | contig 24573 bp, 13 predicted proteins | sample MGYA00237942_ERZ548815 | MGnify/ENA primary metagenome ERZ548815 (study PRJEB26490, sample SAMN05194722) | human gut metagenome | biome: terrestrial biome; feature: human-associated habitat; material... | reverse complement strand
GAATCAGCCCTTTTTCCTTGCCGCCTCCCTGAAATGTTTAGCGGACAGTAATAATACTCGTTGAGCCACCCTGTTTCTGCCTTAAAGGGATATGATGCCAGATAATCATACAGTTCATGATAAATTTCCCGAATTTGAGACAGCTTTATATGTCCTTTGCCCAGCCATTCTATAATCAGTTCTTTCTCAGGGTCGGTGATTGCAGAAATCACTCTGAATGCAACAGCGTACCCCTTTTCGGAGTCTGCCGCTATGGCCTTGACGCGAGCTATTACCCGCTGTACTACATCCTCCGGGACCATCGCGCCATGTCGCGACGCTTCAATCAGAAGCTCCTTGCGCTCTGCTATTGCCTTGTCAAGCAGAGGCTCGTCAAATATTTTTGTCGATAGTGCAGCAACCAACTCCGAAGTCCCCTGCCTTACCCCGCTCTGTAATACACGACACAAATAGTCTGTATCGTCGTGGCTGTTCCGGTAGTACATCATCAACAGCCAACGGTCAAACGCAGAACTGCACTCAAACCATGCTTTGACAAAGACCGTTCCATCGCAGCTGGCCGGCAAGCCGAGCCTTTGGCAGACGAATGTTTTCAAGTCAAAGTCGGCGATGTCAATCAACGATGCAAGCTGCTCCCACAACGCATTGTCCTGCGCTTTATACTCGGCATTGCCGAAATAAATGCCAAGTCCTTTGGTCAGGAACTCATAGACGTTGCTGCAGATGCTGTACGAGAACGCATTGTCAGGCATCGCGTATTTCGCACTGTGGTATATTGCTCGTGACGAGCAGATTATCCTGCGTGTGACAGTCGTGGCTTTGCTCCACATCTGCACCCACCGGACAACAGAATCTGCAGTCTCATACTGCTCTTCGAGGCCCTGAATGCCGTAAGTAGTTCCGCAAGTCAACACCAATTCGTACCCCGGCTGCGGTGTCGGAGTGCGGTACTCCCACACATGGATGTTCGGATCACCGGCAAATGCGCCCATTTTGCCCTGCATGCCTATAATAGGGATATAGATGCGCTGGTGGTTCATCTGCGCATCGTATGGCGGCTCGGCAAGCCGGATAGTGCGGATCAATGCATCAAAATCTTGATAGATGCGGTCATTCTCATAGAAACGCGCCAGCTCGGAAAACGGGAAAATCACAAAATCGTTTGTCGGAAGACGCTTGACATAATCCGTGATACACCTGCTCAACGCGGAACTCGTCAGCATGACATCCGGGCTGTCCTTGTCAAGCCACCCCTCTATGCTCTGATGATACACCCGGTTGCCAAACGCACCGTCGATCCGCGAAACGAACTCCGAATAATCAGCAAAATTCTCAAACAGGACAAACCGTACGGGATAACGGTTGAGCGTAGCCTCGTTCAGTCCGCGGCACTCCTTGTCCTCACGCGCAAACGCGAGGAGATCGTCCATGCTTGAGAATGTCCTGAAGCTTTTCATCACAGGTTTTCGTTGACACAAACTATCGCATCTCTGTTGCCCTCGCTGCACAGCTGTGTAAGCACTTTCCTGAGGCTTACGATATTGCGTTCATTCTGGATCTTATTGATTGCTGTCTGTTTCTTGTCCTCCTCAACCGGTTCATTGGATTCGGGCTTTGTGACCGGGCCGTCTTCCCGCACACCTGTATCTGGACTCTCCCCATAATTTGGATAAGGCTCTTCAATTACGGGCGGTTCAAGCGGTTCAGGCTTTTGCATAGTGGAGATGCGCCAGTTCATCAACGCCTTTTCCACTTCTGCTTCCGACCAGTAGCCGATGGTGGACTGCAGGTTCTGCGAGATGTATTTAAGAGCCTTGTCGATTTCCTCGTCGAGGAGGCCGACGTTGCTGAAGCTCTTGAGGTAGTTCACAAAACCGTCCCGATAGGCAGCGTCATTGCGGATTATGGACGAAGCCTCAAACCGGTTTGCCGAAATCAGGTCAATCGTGTTCTTGACAAGTGCGGGGTTTCGCAATTCTGTGTCATTGCATATCTTCACCACATTGTCGATGAGCGTCTGTATGTCGTCTGTCATAGAGGCTGTCGTAACCGCCGACAGCACCCCGGGCGAAGCGTATTTGAGCGACCACAACGGGAAACCCTTCTTGGGTATGAACACGCCGGTTATAGCCCAGCGGGCATCCTTGAGGCTGGTTATGTCACTGTATCCGTCAGTGTACTTGAGGCGGAAAAGCTGGACGAGCGACTTGCAGAGGCTGCCCTCCTCGGGTGTCTGGAACTTGAACGTCAGCTTAGAGTCAGACTTGCCGCTATCCCACGCCTTGAACAGAGCCGTGATGTCAACTTCCAGATTTTTTGCTTCGCGTGGCTTGCCAAGCAAGTCAAATATCTTACCCACCCACGGACGCATTGCAAATGCCATTGCGCCCATGGCGGCAAAGCACGGATACAAGCCGTATGGCGGACGTGTCAGGTCTTCAAACTTTTCCATGAAGTTGAATATCGCCCGCTTGTCGGCATGTTTTATGCGGTTTTGCACAAAGTCATATATGGCTTTCAGCGGATGATCTTCAGGCACATCAGGCTTCAGCTCCATATTGTCGTCCACACTGTCCTGAAGGAAATATTGTATGGGCTTGATTTGCCCATTCCCGGACCAAATCTCTTCCTTTGATTTAGCAAAAAGCACCCGGTCAACAATATCCTTCGATGCCACACGCTTCCAGAAAGTCTGCGGAGCTCTCTGCCGGAGTGTTTCGAGTGCTTCAGGCCCGCAACTGAACACGGCCGGAGACAGCCGGTCATTGCACTCCGAAGAGAACCGCTTCATCGTGACAGGGAATGTCTTGCCGTTGACGTATGCCGTGGCATTGCCGCGCACCACGCGGGCAAGATAATCCTTGACCAGATCAGCCGCATGGCGGCGGTGAGACGCCTTCTGGTCTGCAAATCCGTGGCTGCCGGCGCAGTCATGGTTGGCCATATACTCGATAAACCGGTCATACCCCCTGTCGGTAAACACCTCGTCAAGCACAACAAAGAATATGTCACGCAGCCCCTTGTCGTCCGCCTGCATCACATTCATCTTCTGCGCAAACTCCACGAGCCGTCCGTGTTCGCCGTTATTGCGGGCCACAAGGAACGCGAAGAACAAGTCGCTCGGCTTGGCCTCCTTCATCTTGGTGTTCTTTATCTTGGACGCAAGCGACGAGTCATTGCCCTCGTCTGAAAAGAACCGGTGGCTGCACTGACGTATCACAGTGGGGACGAACCTGCTATTGACAAAACCATCGACCGTATCCTGGTCAAAATTGACCACCTGGGAAGTGAACTTGAACTGTGTGTTTCGCAACGCAGTCTTCCGATCCTCGATTTCACGAGCCGGCAGGGCAGAGAACTGCACAGAATACAGCCGTTCATCGCCTGGCGCACGCTGGACTATGCTCTCTGAGTTGAGCCATTCCAACACCTCAAGGACTTGCGAGTCGTATTGTGTCCCGGCAAACAGGGCTTTTATGTTGGTTTCTGACGGTGTTACAAGCCCACGGTTGTCCTCGCCAGAAATGTTGTTGAACGCATTCAGCAACAGAACCGCCTTGAAGACCGCCAAATATGCCCAACCCTCCAGCTCGCTCTTGTGCCGAACAGACAACTGATACGAGTTGTAACGCTCCATGACCGCCCCGTAATTGGTGACATCGTCCTGAAATTCTTTTGAGACAAAATCCCACAGGTAATCTGCCGTAATCACATGGCGGCGACTGAAGTGTTCCTCGCTGTCGAGAAAGCTGCGGATGTCATCATTCTGCCCCAAAAACTCGAACACGCTGCGGCTTGACGAGCCTATGACCGTAGCAAAATACGTTGCAAGATTTGCCGTCCCGGGATGAAGCGGAAACAAGTTGAGCAAGTCGGCCGTCGTGGTCTGCTTGTCTACGGCATTCGCCGTGTACATATCGACCACATCGCCGATGCTGCCGAAATACCGGAAACGGATGTCGTCATACGCCATCTGGTCAATGACTTCAAACTTGCGCGTCATGATCTTGAATGCCGAGACCGACTCCATGTTGTATTTCATGCGGTGATAGCGGCCGTCGGTCTGCTTAACCTCTTCGGGGGAAATGGTATTGAACGCCGACGGGTGGGACACCAGGCAGAAAAACGAGTTGTTCTCCAGGTTCATGAACTTTTCGGCGACACCCTGCATCTCCTTGAGTATGCTCACGCCGAAAGAGTTCATCACATCGGTAAACTCGTCCCACAGTATGAACAGGCCATTGTAGGCAGAGTGGGCAACAAGCTCATTCTGCACTTCCACGAGCCATTTGCCCAGGTTGCTAAGGTCGAGCGTCGCACTAAGGCCGGCGCCCTTAAGAGCGTCTATCGCACGGTGGTAAGCGGTTATGTCCTGATTTTGCAGCAGCTCCACCAACTTGTCCGGCGACATGGCTATCGACGACAAGCCAGGGCTATGGTCAATAATGGTAGACCACACTTCGGGGCTGCGGCGTATGTTGGCTATGAGGCTTTCATAGTCCGTCTGGACTTGAACCTCCAATCCGAATTTTTCCAGCGCGTCAACCACATTTTTCTGCACCACAAGGGCGAGGTCGCTGACCGACGACATGGTGTTGTAGTCAGTACCGTATATCTTCACCGGAAGCAGCCGTTTCGTCTCGCGCAGACGGTACAGAGACTGGCGCAGCTGCGCATATTTCGGGTCCTTGTACTCATAGTCCACCCACGGCCGCAATTCCTCGATCGGGTCGGAAAGCAGATGGGCTATGACGGCAGAGGCATGGCTCTTGCCCGTGCCGTATGTGCCGTTAATCCAAAATGACTTGTGGTTGTCGATGTCGTTGCCGCGCACGGCCTTGATAACCGTGCCTAGCACACCGTTGAACTGTTCGTTGGGGATGAACGAAGCCCATTCGTCTTCCTTCTCCTCCTTGATGTTGTATGCCGGCTTGCCGCCGCGCAGCTTGATTATTTCGCTGTAACAGGATGCCATGGTGAACGTCAGTTTGAGGGTGAAGTTATTTTGTCAGCAACTCGAGGGCAGAGACCGGTGTCAGGTCTTCGCGCAGCGTTATGTGGGCGAGACCCATGTTCAGTTCGGCAATAAGCACGCGGTTGTCTCCAGATGAAAGCGCACGCAGTTTCTTCTTCAGCTCGCTTTCGGAAATGCCGAACTCCCGGTATGGGCCGGACGTTTCTTCCGGGCGGTAGAAGTCAGACACGCGCATGAACGAGATGCCCTTCGCCTGTGCATACTTGTATATCGAGTACGCCACCGCCTCAACCGACAATTCCTCGTATGCCTCACGCATGAGAGTATTTCCTTTCTCAAATTTTTTGCGGGCGGGCAGTTAAAAAGGAAGCTGCTCGTCCTCCAGCAGCACGTCGCCCATTTCCTGAGCGAAAACAACTTTTCTCCTATAAAAGAGTACTTGAAACACTGCAGCAATGATGATTTGAGATTGCTTTTCACTACTGTAGTTTCGTGATTCGGATCAAACTTGGCATACGCTAATTCAAGAAACATTTCAGCCGTATAGGCACGATTGAAATCTATCGCGGAATTATACCAACGGTATATTGCACTATTATATGCAAGGTTAATAACAATGATTTCCCAGACAAGCTCGGAACGACCTTTGTCATTCAGTTTTCTACAAAGTTTCCCAAGTGGGCTTATTGTATATTTGTCATCGACAAATTCCGCATCTCTCAACCATGCTTTAAAACTCGGGATTTGCTTCGTTCCCAAAGAATTGTCACCCCAAAATTCATCAGGGTTTGAGAGATAATGCTTAATCCAGTCGGAATGGATTCCAAAAGACCCATATCGTGATGCTCCCGACGGATTTTTCTCTTTTTCTTCTTTCATGTTATTATTATTGGTAGGTACGATATTGGTAGGTGCGACGAGCGAATCGGCAACGACACACCCCGTACTATGAAAATCAAGGCACTTAAAACAGCTGATGCATTTCATCGTATCTATTGCTATTTTCGGATATGTCGAAAGAGCGCCTGTCGGACATTCAATCTCACAAGATTCACAATTAATGCAATACGCAGTCTTGTACAATATGCGCCGCAACAGATACCTCAATCGAATATTACAATCATCATATACCTTAAATGTGTAATTACACTCACCTCTGTCAAAGACAACTCTGTACTTGTACACACAGTTTGCAAATGGGATTTCTCCATTCACCTCATCACCTTCTCGGTTATAAGTATAATGCCCAAGTGTCGCCAACCAAGTAGTTGGCTTACATGTAGAATTACCAACACTTGCCTCCCATTCATTGGCATCTGACACAATAGAAACATTGGCTGATGACTGTGAATATTTACCGCTTCCCCTGAGCTTCCATAACCTCTCAGAAAGATATTCTTCCCCATTCGGGATATCTCGCTCCTTGATTACTCTCTCCAATCGAGTCTTAAACGGCTTAAGTTCTTGTTCATAACGACGGCTCACAATCATATCATCCCAAGGCGAGCCAAAAGGACAAAGAATACATCCCACACGAGGTTTGCCTAAACGATATGCCTCATTTATTACCAAACTATGGCTAAACAGATACAAGAACACTTCAGTTGTTGACCATGCCAGAATAGGACGTGCATTAATAACGAATGAGTGTTTCACCCCCTTGCCGATACGGAGATAACCGCTTCGGCGTGTTGACTCCTCAGCGCGGACACCCTCAAATGCCAGCACTTTAGCCTGTTTATTTGAATTGGGAAGTTTCAATGCTCGGTAGAGGGGGGCAGTTTTCATGACGGTGCAGCACCAGCGGTGCGTGTCGCTCGGCGTGCCTATCTTGTCCCAGTAGTTGAGCACGCTCTCGTGGTTGCGCGTCATATGGAATTTCAGGTTCGGAAATCTCTCGCCGTAATACCGCTTGGTCTCCTCGTACAGTTCGAGCGACGAGGGCAGCTCGTAGCCGGTGTCTGAATAGAAGACCTCGAAATCTGCAGACGGTATCGCGCGAGTACACAGGTCAAGTATCACCTGGCTGTCCTTGCCGCCGGAGAATGAGGCTATAAAGCGGTCTACCTTTGTCCCCTGATATACGCGCCGCCCCTCGGCGCGAGCCGTCTCGAGGGGCATTATGTCAAATGAGTCGCAGTCTTCACGCACTATCGCCATTTTCCGCTTGGTCTTCTTCTCAATGCGTTCCCGCATCGCCTCGAAATCCATTTGGTTGGCTTTCACCCGCTCCACGCTGCGTGAGGCAGATGAATATGAGACGAACACATCGCGGATGAACTCAATGGCCTCGCTCTCAAGCAGAAACATCATGTCGGCATTGCGGCGAAGCATCTCCGTCACATCCACCGGCTGCAATGAGAGGGACTCCATTCCGGGAGCGAAAACGACGGTCGGCGCATCATATATGTTCGCGCCTTTGGCCTCAAACACAAACTCGCCTCGATAGAAATAGCGTTTGTTCTGCGCCCACAGCAAAGGCTCTTGGCACTTCGGGTAACGCCACCCGAGCCGGTCAAGCCCGATGAGGTCCAGCTCCTCGTGGAATACGGGACGCGGCGAGATGCCCAGAGTTTCGTCAGTAACCCTGTTGCCAAGCAGTATGCCCCCAGTCTCCTTGTCCCACGAGATTTTGAACATCTCGGTCAATCGCAGCCACAGGACCCCGGAGTGACAGCAGTCGTTTTTAGGTGTATAAAAAAAGCGCAGGATCCGTACTCGTTGCCGTCCTGCTGCTAAAGGCCTTCGCATTGCCCGGAATAGTAGAACGAGCAACACATAGAGCCTACGCCGTATGAACAGATACACCATGAGCGGCGTGTGCGTACACGCCCCCTCATGGGTAGTTTGCCATACCCAAGGCATCTACCGTTGCTTCATTCCTGACCATTCCGTAAGAGGTTGCGAAGTTCTTAGCAGCCAAGAACAAAGCGTCAAGTAAACGCTTCCATATTATGTCTACGGCCTCCCGCTATCCGGCAACGTGCAGTTGCCACACGGCGTTAGGTCGTTGCAAAGTTAGTGTTTTTCTGGCGAACCTGCAAAACAAATTTTTCAACTGCTTCTGCATCTCGTTTTGAGGTTGTGTCAATGAAGATGTGCAAAGAAATGCAAAAAAGCGGGAGGGGGTTTGCAGGTGTCGTGGGAATTGGCTAACTTTGCAGTCACAAAACGGGCGAATACCAGAGTGGCCAAATGGGGCAGACTGTAAATCTGCTGGTTTATACCTTCGGTGGTTCGAATCCATCTTCGCCCACAAACTTCACTCACAAAAGAGAAAGGAGACTGTTTGCGGAAGTAGCTCAGTTGATAGAGCATCAGCCTTCCAAGCTGAGGGTCGCGAGTTTGAGCCTCGTCTTCCGCTCCAACTGAAACTAAGAACAAACATATAAATTGCCTATGTAGCTCAGGGGTAGAGCACTTCCTTGGTAAGGAAGAGGTCGCGGGTTCAAATCCCGCCATCGGCTCTAAAGTTGGCATAAAGCCATCTGATAGCCTCGGTAATGCCCTGCATTATCGTGGCCTATTGTTAAGAACAAAACATTTATTACAAATACAAAACACCAAGTTATGGCAAAAGAGAAATTCGAAAGAACCAAACCGCATGTTAACATCGGTACCATTGGTCACGTGGACCACGGCAAAACTACCCTGACCGCCGCCATCACCACCGTGTTGGCTAAAGCAGGTCTTTCCGAGGTTAAGTCCTTCGATCAGATCGACAATGCTCCCGAGGAAAAAGAGCGTGGTATTACTATCAACACCGCACACGTAGAATACGAAACCAAGAATCGTCACTATGCACACGTAGACTGCCCCGGACACGCCGACTACGTTAAGAACATGGTAACCGGTGCTGCCCAGATGGACGGCGCTATCATCGTGGTAGCTGCTACCGACGGTCCCATGCCCCAGACACGTGAGCACATCCTTCTGGCTCGCCAGGTGAACGTTCCCCGCATCGTAGTGTTCCTGAACAAGTGCGATATGGTAGACGACGAGGAAATGCTCGAACTCGTGGAAATGGATATGCGCGAACTTCTCGACCAGTACGACTACGATGGTGACAACACTCCCATCATCCGTGGTTCCGCACTCGGCGCCCTCAACGGCGAACCCCAGTGGGAAGAAAAGATCATGGAACTCATGGACGCAGTCGACACTTGGATTCCGCTGCCTCCTCGCGACGTGGACAAACCCTTCCTGATGCCCGTCGAGGACGTATTCTCGATCACAGGTCGTGGTACCGTTGCTACCGGTCGTATCGAAACCGGCGTTGTGAAAGTAGGTGACGAAGTACAAATTATGGGTCTTGGCGCAAACCTCAAATCCACTGTTACAGGTGTCGAGATGTTCCGTAAGATTCTTGACGAAGGTGAAGCCGGTGACAACGTAGGTCTGCTTCTCCGCGGTATCGACAAGAAAGACATCAAGCGTGGTATGGTTATCTGCCACCCGGGTGTCATCAAACCCCACGACGAGTTCAAGGCTTCTGTCTATATCCTCAAGAAAGAGGAAGGCGGCCGTCACACTCCGTTCCACAACCACTATCGTCCCCAGTTCTACATCCGTACCCTTGACGTTACCGGCGAAATCACCCTTCCCGAAGGCGTTGATATGGTAATGCCCGGTGACCACGTAGAAATCACCGTGAAGCTGATTACTCCGGTAGCATGCGACCAAGGTCTGCGTTTCGCTATCCGTGAAGGCGGCCGCACCGTAGGTTCGGGTCAGATCACTCAGATTATTGAGTAATACCTGATGTAAGGACAAGAGAGGCGAAAGGCTCTCGGTCCGAAAAACATCACCAAGATATAGTCCGGCCGGAAGGCCGCAAGCAATCCGGCCGGACATATATACGGGACTAGCTCAGTTGGTAGAGCACCGGTCTCCAAAACCGGGTGTCGGGAGTTCGAGTCTCTCGTCCCGTGCCAAAAACACGACACAAATGAAGAAATTAAAACTACTTACGAATATCGAGGAGTCTTTTGACGAACTTCGTTACAAGACTTCTTGGCCTACTAAGAAGCAGCTTGTCAAATCAGCCGTGATCGTCATGATAGCTTCCGTGATAATCGCTTTGATTATCTTTTTGATGGATCAGGTTGTGGACAGGCTCATGCACCTCATTTACAGTTTCGGTTAATAAGTCATTAATCACCTTTTCGTAAGACGAGAACAATGGCAGGAACAGCAAAAAAGACAGTTTCGAAATCGGAGGAAGTATCCGTATCGCGCCCCAAGGTGCAACGCGGATGGTTCGTCCTTCGTGCCATTTCCGGCAAGGAAGCCAAAGTCAAGGAAATACTTGATGCACAAATCAAGAATACGGACCTTGGCAAGCACCTCTTTCAGGTGCTGATTCCGACAGAGAAGGTACTGACGGTTCGTAGCGGCAAAAAGGTTGTGAAAGAGCGCAACCTATACAGTGGCTACGTCTTTGTCGAGGCAGAACTGACAGGTGAAACAGTGGCAACCCTTACAAACACGAGCAACGTCATCGATTTTCTTCGCGGGCGTGATCGTTCGTCGGCTCCCGAATGTCTTCGTGAAGCCGAGGTACGTCGAATGCTTGGTGTGATAGACGAGTTCAGCGAAAACCCGGACGAGGGCGTCAACGATTACATCGTCGGCGAGACCGTCAAGGTTATCGAAGGACCGTTTAACGGGTTCTCCGCTATCATCGAGTCGGTAAATCCCGAGAAGAAGAAGATGACCGTAGCTGTGAAGATTTTTGGGCGCAAGACACAGCTGACGTTAGACAATTCGCAAGTAGAGCGCGAGTGAATCACGGGCTTGGGATACCGAGCCGGGACTGAGTAGCGGCGATTGGTTACGCATTCGCCAATGCGAGGTACGGTAAGTATAACGAGCGGCCTTAGAAGCTTTGGACCGAGACGGCGAAAGCATATCGGCGAAAGGCGGAAGAGGTGTGATGCACGTGCTGTTTATGTTTATAAATAAAATAAGTTAGAAACAATGGCTAAAGAAATTGCTGGACAGATCAAACTGCAAATTAAGGGTGGCGCAGCAAACCCCTCCCCTCCCGTAGGTCCCGCACTGGGTTCCAAGGGTATCAACATCATGGAGTTTTGCAAGCAATTCAATGCCCGCACCCAGGATAAGGCCGGCAAGGTACTTCCCGTGGTTATCACCTACTATACGGACAAGAGCTTTGACTTTGTAGTAAAGACTCCGCCGGTAGCAGTACAACTGAAGGAAGCCACCAAGCTGAAGAGCGGCTCGGCACAGCCCAACCGCACCAAGGTAGGCCAGATAAGCTGGGAACAGGTAAAGACAATTGCCGCCGACAAGATGCCGGATTTGAACTGTTTTACTATTGAATCGGCAATGCGAATGGTTGCCGGTACAGCCAGAAGTATGGGTATCACCGTTACCGGAGAATTCCCCGCCAACAACTAATAAAATTCAATCGCAATGAGTAAACTTACAAAAAACCAAAAGTTAGCTTTATCGAAGATTGAAGCCGGGAAGACCTACACGTTAGCGGAAGCTGCCGAAAAGGTTAAGGAAGTTACCTTTACCAAGTTTGACGCATCGTTGGACATCGACGTACGTCTCGGCGTAGATCCCCGTAAGGCTAACCAGATGGTGCGTGGCGTTGTAACGCTTCCGCACGGCACTGGCAAACAAGTGAAAGTATTGGTGCTTTGCACCCCTGATGCCGAAGCGGCCGCCAAGGCAGCCGGCGCCGACTACGTAGGTCTTGACGAGTACATCGAAAAGATCAAGGGTGGTTGGACAGACGTGGACGTCATCATCACTCAGCCCGCAATCATGGGTAAGATAGGTGCCCTCGGCCGTGTACTCGGTCCTCGTGGCCTTATGCCTAACCCCAAGAGCGGAACAGTGACTATGGATGTAGCCAAGGCTGTGGAAGAGGTCAAGAAAGGCAAGATAGACTTCAAGGTAGACAAGAACGGTATCGTACACTCGTCGATAGGCAAGGTGTCCTTCACACCGGCGCAGATTGCCGAGAACGCCCGCGAGTTTGTCAACACTCTTATCAAGCTGAAACCCGCCACCGCTAAGGGCACGTATCTGAAGAGTATATTCCTTTCGAGCACTATGAGCCCGGGTGTCAAGATTGACCCCAAGTCAATGGAGGCATAATCTTTCTAAAAACGTACACACTATGAAAAAAGAAGATAAGGCTATAGTAATCGAGAAGATAGCTAATACGATCAAGGAATACAGCTGCTTCTATCTCGTGGAGACAGCCGGCTTGGATGCCGAGAAGACCAGCGCACTTCGTCGTGCCTGCTTCGGCAAAGAAGTCAAGCTGATGGTTGTCAAGAACACGCTTCTTCACAAAGCACTCGAGTCCCTCGAAGGTGACTACAGCGAACTTTACGGTGCGCTCAAGGGTAGCACTTCGCTGATGTGCTGCAACACCGGCAATGTACCCGCCAAGTTGCTTAAGGACTTTGTAAAGAAGGGTGATACTCTTCCTGCCCTGAAGGCAGCCTACGTTGAGGAGACCGTGTATATGGGTGCCGACCAATTGGAAGCACTTTGCGCAATCAAGAGCAAGAACGAACTCATCGCCGACGTTGTGGCATTGCTGCAATCGCCCGCCAAGAATGTCGTATCTGCTTTGCAGTCCGGTGCGACCAAGCTCCATGGCATCTTAGAGACGCTCTCCAACAAAGAATAAACCAAAATAGAAATACAAAACAACTAAATACACAAATACAATGGCAGATTTAAAAGCTTTTGCTGAACAACTTGTTAACCTTACCGTTAAGGAAGTAAACGAACTCGCTCAGATCCTCAAAGAGGAATACGGTATCGAACCCGCAGCTGCAGCTGTAGCCGTAGCCGCCGCTCCCGGTGCCGGCGCAGAAGCCGCAGAAGAGAAGACCAACTTCGATGTAGTCCTCAAAGCCGCAGGTGCAGCCAAGCTGCAGGTGGTTAAGCTCGTGAAAGAGCTCACCGGCCTGGGCCTGAAGGAAGCCAAGGAACTCGTCGACAACGCTCCTTCCACCGTTAAGGAAGGTCTTGCCAAGGCAGATGCCGAGGGCATGAAGAAGCAGCTCGAAGAGGCTGGCGCCGAAGTTGAACTGAAATAATATACCTGACTATCAGGTAAATAGGTTAAGAATCCCCGTTAAGGGTCGGTTCTTAACCTTTTGTGTCTAATTCATTTAGAGACTGGCCACAGAATGCCGGTAGCCGTGCAAGCGGATACAGCAGTGGCAGTCCTTGCGTACCGCCTCCCGGGGGTTAAGGCCCCCGGGGGTACGCGCAGGGGCCTGTTCGAAAAACGATAGAGAAAGTGAGAAACTTTCGTCGAAGTGTAGCGGACAGGATGTCACGGACGTAAGACCCGCAGCGCAAAGCCGGCACGATTATAAACAGAAGCTCAACTCGCCACGTCGAATCGACAAGATGATTCAAAAGACCCGGTCAGTGCCTGTAAATATTACGAGAAGGCGGACCATACATAACGCGGCAGTATTATGTCCCGAAGCTGATGCGTCAGGGCATAATATGGCGTGTTTGTACTCGTATATATCCGTCGAAATTGACAGGTCGCGGACGGTCGATGCCGCAGTGAAGGCATAAACATATAGTCACAATACAGCGGCGAGTTATATGTAATCTGAGTTCCTCCTAATTATCACCAACCATAGATGTCAGTACCAACAACAAAACCCCGTGTTAATTTTGCGTCGGTAAAGAATCCTCTTCCTTATCCCGACTTTTTGGAGGTACAGCTGAAGTCCTTCCAAGACTTTTTGCAGCTGGACACCCCTCCCGAAAAACGAAATAACGAAGGCCTGTATAAGGTGTTCTCCGAGAACTTCCCCATCGTGGATACGCGCAACAGCTTTGTGCTCGAGTTCCTGGACTACTACATTGACCCGCCGCGGTATTCTATAGATGAGTGCCTTGAGCGCGGTCTGACCTACAGTGTGCCTTTGAAAGCCAAGCTTAAACTTTACTGTACCGACCCCGACCACGAGGATTTTGACACCGTGATACAAGACGTGTATCTCGGACCTATTCCTTATATGACCGAGAAGGGCACCTTTGTCATCAATGGTGCCGAGCGCGTAGTCGTTTCGCAGTTGCACCGTTCGCCGGGCGTATTCTTCGGACAGAGCACCCATGCCAACGGTACCAAACTTTATAGCGCGCGTATCATCCCGTTCCGCGGTTCGTGGATTGAGTTCGCTACTGACATCAATAATGTGATGTACGCCTATATCGACCGCAAGAAGAAGTTGCCCGTAACGACTCTTCTGCGTGCCATAGGCTTTGAAAACGAAAAGGATATCATCGAAATCTTTGCTCCGGCCGAAGAAGTGAAGGTCAATAAGACCAACTTGAAGAAAGCCGTGGCCGAGCATCGTCGTCTTGCCGCCGTTGTCCTGAAGAAATGGACCGAGGATATGGTAGACCCCGATACCGGTGAGTTGACCTCGCTGGAACGTACCGATCCGGTGATTGACCGTGAGACCGAGCTGACCGAGGAACACATTGATATGATTCTTGATGCAGGCGTGTCCACCATCATGTTGCAGCGTGCCGACGTGTCGCCCAGCGATTACGCCATCATCTTCAACACCTTGCACAAGGATCCCACCAATACGGAGGCTGAGGCCATACGCCACATCTATCGTCAGCTGCGCAACGCCGAAGCTCCGGATGATGCCACCGCTCGCGAGGTTATCACCAACCTTTTCTTCAGCGAAAAGCGTTATGACCTCGGTGATGTAGGTCGTTATCGCATCAACAAAAAACTCAACCTGAGCATTCCTATCGATGTCAAGGTACTGACCAAAGAAGACATCGTAGCCATCATAAAATATCTGATCGAGCTTATCAACAGCAAGACGGATGTAGATGACATTGACCACTTGAGCAACCGTCGCGTACGTACCGTCGGCGAGCAGCTCTACAACCAATTCGGTGTCGGTCTGGCGCGTATGGCACGTACCATCCGCGAACGTATGAATGTCCGTGACAACGAGACCTTCACGCCCATAGACCTGATCAACGCCAAGACCATTTCGTCGGTCATCAACACCTTCTTCGGCACCAACGCTTTGTCGCAATTCATGGACCAGACCAATCCTCTGGCCGAGATTACGCACAAGCGTCGTATGTCGGCGTTAGGCCCCGGCGGTCTGTCGCGCGAACGTGCCGGCTTCGAGGTGCGCGACGTACACTACACTCACTACGGCCGTCTGTGCCCCATCGAGACTCCTGAAGGACCTAACATCGGTCTTATCAGCTCGTTGTGCGTGTATGCCAAGATCAACGACCTCGGATTTATCGAAACTCCGTACCGCAAGGTCGAGAACGGTCGTGTCAACCTGAAGAACGATGAGGTGGTCTACATGACTGCCGAAATCGAGGAAGGCAAGATTATAGCTCAGGGTAACGCTCCCGTCAATGAAGACGGAACATTCACTAATGACAAGATTAAGGCCCGTCTGGACGCCGACTTCCCCGTTGTATCGCCTCAGGAAGTCGAACTGATGGACGTTTCGCCTACACAGATAGCTTCTATCGCTGCATCTTTGATTCCGTTCCTGGAGCACGATGATGCCAACCGTGCACTTATGGGATCGAACATGATGCGCCAGGCAGTGCCCCTGATGCGCAGCGAATCGCCTATCGTCGGTACCGGTATCGAGGGCCAATTGGTTCGCGACAGCCGTACGCAGATTGCCGCCGAAGGCCCCGGTGTTGTCGAATTTGTCGATGCCACCACCATCCGCATCCGCTACGAGCGCACGCCTGACGAAGAATTCGTATCCTTTGACGATGCAGTCAAGGAATATCATCTTCCCAAATTCCGCAAGACCAACCAAAGCACCACCATCGACCTGCGTCCTATCTGCACCAAAGGCCAGCGCGTCGAGAAGGGTGATATACTCACCGAAGGCTATTCCAGCGAAAACGGTGAATTGGCACTCGGTCGCAACCTCAAGGTGGCATTTATGCCCTGGAAGGGTTACAACTACGAGGATGCCATTGTGCTCAACGAGCGCGTCGTACGCGAGGACATCCTCACAAGTGTACACGTAGACGAATACTCGCTGGAAGTGCGCGAGACCAAGCGCGGTCTCGAGGAACTGACCAACGATATACCCAACGTCAGCGAGGATGCAACCAAGGATCTCGACGAACGCGGTATCATCCGTGTGGGTGCGCACGTCATTCCCGGCGATATTATGATCGGTAAGATTACGCCTAAGGGCGAGTCCGATCCCACCCCCGAGGAGAAACTCTTGCGTGCCATCTTCGGCGACAAAGCCGGCGATGTCAAGGACGCTTCGCTCAAGGCCACACCTTCGCTCAAGGGCGTAGTAATCGGCACAAACCTCTTCAGCAAAGCGAGCAAAAAGCAAGCACGTGCCGCCGCCGCGCTTATGCCCAAACTTGACGAAGAGTACAACGCCAAGGCCGAAGAGCTGAAGACCGTACTTATCAATAAGCTTACATCGCTTATCGGCAACCGCACCAGCCAGGGTGTCAAGGACTTCCTCGGAGTAGACATCATCCCCAAGGGCGAGAAATTCACCGCCGGTGTGCTCCGCGAAATCAATTTCGACACCGTCAACCTGAGCAAATGGACCACCGATGCTCATAAGAACGACCTGATACGTCGTACCATCGTCAACTACCTGCGCAAAGCCAAGGAACTGGATACACAACTGCGTCGTCGCAAGTTCGACCTCACCATCGGTGATGACCTTCCCTCCGGCATCATGCAGATAGCCAAGGTATACATCGCCAAGAAGCGTAAGATTAGCGTCGGTGACAAGATGGCCGGACGTCACGGTAATAAGGGTATCGTATCGCGCATTGTGCGTCAAGAAGATATGCCCTTCCTTGAGGACGGTACTCCGGTGGACATCTGCCTCAACCCTCTGGGTGTGCCTTCGCGTATGAACCTTGGTCAGATTTTCGAGACCGTTTTAGGCTGGGCCGGACGCGTCCTCGACGAGAAATTCGCAACGCCGATTTTCGATGGCGCCACCCTTGACGACCTCAACGAATGGACCGATAAGGCCGGCCTGCCGCGTTATGGCAAGACCTATCTGTATGACGGCGGTACCGGCGAACGCTTTGACCAACCCGCCACCGTAGGTGTCATCTACATGCTCAAACTCGGCCACATGGTCGAAGACAAGATGCACGCTCGCTCCATAGGCCCGTACTCGCTGATAACCCAGCAACCTCTGGGTGGTAAGGCACAGTTCGGCGGTCAGCGCTTCGGCGAGATGGAAGTTTGGGCGCTCGAAGCCTTCGGCGCCTCCCACATCCTGCAGGAAATCCTGACCATCAAGTCCGACGATGTCAACGGCCGTTCCAAGGCCTACGAAGCCATCGTCAAAGGCGAGCCGATGCCCACGCCCGGCATCCCCGAATCGCTCAATGTGCTTCTGCACGAGCTTCGCGGTCTGGGCCTGAGTGTCAACCTCGAACCGTAACAAGTCCTCTGACACACGTCATATAAGTTGCCGGTCCGGAAGCCCGGTCCGGCAACAAAATTCACTCCTCAGCACAACATCCATACACCGAAAATAAGATACAACCATATATGGCTTTCAGAAAAGACAAACCCACCAAACAAGGGTTCTCGAAGATTACTATAGGCCTGGCTTCCCCCGAGGAAATTCTGGAGAAGTCCTCCGGCGAGGTGCTCAAGCCCGAAACCATTAACTACCGCACCTACAAGCCCGAACGCGACGGTCTGTTCTGCGAGCGCATCTTCGGTCCTGTCAAGGACTACGAATGCCACTGCGGCAAGTACAAACGCATCCGCTACAAAGGCATAGTGTGCGACCGCTGCGGTGTCGAAGTCACCGAAAAGAAAGTGCGCCGCGAACGCATGGGCCACATCAAGTTGGTAGTGCCCGTGGCACATATCTGGTACTTCCGCTCGCTGCCCAACAAAATAGGTTACCTCCTGGGACTTCCCACCAAGAAACTCGACCAGGTAATATATTACGAGAAATACATCGTCATCAATCCGGGACATGAAGTAGTCGTACCCGGCGAGGACGTACGCGACCGCAACGGCGAGCCCGTATACGTACAACGCCTTGACTTGCTGACCGAAGACGAGTATTTCGCCATCATAGACAACCTGCCTGCCGGCAACCAAAACCTCGAAGACGACGATCCCAACAAATTCGTGGCCAAGATGGGTGCCGAAGCCATCTACGACCTGCTCAAGGATATAGACCTTGACGACTTGGCTGCACAATTGCGCCATCAGGCCGATACCGACGGCAGCCAGCAGCGCAAGACCGAGGCTTTGAAGCGCCTTCAGGTTGTCGAATCGTTCCGCCAATCGCGCGGACGCAACAAGCCCGAATGGATGATACTTCAGGCCGTGCCCGTAATTCCGCCCGAATTGCGCCCTCTGGTGCCCCTGGACGGCGGTCGTTTTGCCACCAGTGACCTCAACGACCTCTATCGCCGCGTAATCATCCGCAACAATCGTCTGAAACGACTTATCGAAATCAAGGCTCCCGATGTAATCTTGCGCAACGAAAAACGTATGCTGCAAGAAGCCGTCGACTCGCTGCTTGACAACTCGCGCCGCTCCTCGGCCGTCAAGTCCGATGCCAACCGTCCGTTGAAGTCGCTCAGCGATGCCCTCAAAGGCAAACAAGGCCGTTTCCGTCAAAACCTCCTCGGTAAGCGTGTCGACTACTCCGCTCGTTCGGTCATCGTCGTCGGCCCCGAACTGAAGATGCACGAATGCGGCCTGCCCAAGTATATGGCAGCCGAGCTGTACAAACCCTTCATCATCCGCAAACTTATCGAACGCGGCATTGTCAAGACCGTCAAGTCCGCCAAAAAAATTGTCGACCGCAAGGAACCCGTCGTATGGGACATCCTCGAATATGTGATGAAAGGTCACCCCGTACTGCTCAACCGCGCCCCGACACTTCACCGTCTCGGTATCCAAGCCTTCCAGCCCAAACTTATCGAAGGCAAGGCCATCCAGCTTCACCCGCTGGCATGTACCGCGTTCAATGCCGACTTCGACGGTGACCAGATGGCCGTACACTTGCCCCTCGGTAATGAGGCCGTCTTGGAAGCACAAATACTGATGCTGGGTGCGCACAACATCCTCAACCCCGCCAACGGCGCTCCTATCACCGTGCCCTCGCAGGATATGGTACTCGGTCTGTACTACATCTCCAAACTGCGTCCCGGCGACAAGGGCGAAGGCACCATCTTCTATGGCCCCGAAGAAGCCCAAATCGCATACAACGAAGGCAAGGTAACCCTGCACGCTCCCGTCACCATTATGGTGGACGACATCGATGCCGACGGTAATCCCATCCAACACCTGGTAGAGAATACCTCCGTAGGTCGAGTACTCGTCAACGAGTATGTGCCCAAAGAAATAGGCTATGTCAACGAGCTGATTTCCAAGAAATCGCTGCGTAACATCATCTCGCGCGTCATCAAACGCTGCGGTATCCCCCGTTCGGCCCAGTTCCTGGACGATATCAAGAACCTCGGATACTATATGGCCTTCAAGGGCGGTCTGTCCTTCAACTTGGGCGACGTAATAATCCCCGAAGAAAAGAAAGAGATTGTAGCCGAAGGCTATGCCCACGTCGAAGAAGTGATGAACAACTATTCGATGGGCTTTATCACCAATACCGAACGCTACAATCAGATTATCGATATCTGGACACACGTCAACACCCGCCTCACCGACGTGCTCATGAAACAGATGACCGAGGCCAACCAAGGCTTCAACTCCGTATTCATGATGCTTGACTCCGGTGCCCGTGGTTCCAAGGACCAGATTCGTCAGCTGGCCGGTATGCGTGGCCTTATGGCCAAGCCGCAGAAAGCCGGTGCCGAAGGCGGTCAGATTATCGAGAACCCTATCTTGGCAAACTTCAAGGAAGGTCTATCAGTGCTCGAGTACTTCATCTCCACGCACGGTGCTCGTAAAGGTTTGGCCGATACCGCACTCAAGACCGCCGATGCCGGTTACCTCACTCGTCGTCTCGTCGATGTGGCACACGATGTCATTATCACCGAAGAAGACTGCGGAACACTGCGCGGACTCGTTTGCCGCGAAATCAAGAACAACGACGAAGTTGTTGCATCGCTTGGCGAGCGCATCCTCGGCCGCGTATCCGTACACGATGTTGTCGATCCCACCACGGGCGAAATCATCGTACATGCCGGCGAAGAAATCAACGACGCCGCTGCCGACCGCATCGACGCATCGCCCATCGAAAGCGTCGAGATACGTTCCGTCCTCACCTGCGAAAGCAAGAAGGGCGTCTGCGCCAAGTGCTACGGCCGCAACCTGTCCAACAACCGCCTCGTACAAAAGGGCGAAGCTGTCGGCGTGATTGCCGCCCAGTCCATCGGCGAGCCCGGTACCCAGCTGACACTGCGTACATTCCACGTCGGTGGTGTGGCATCCAATATTGCCGCCATCTCCAACGTGACATCTCGCTATGACGGAACACTCGAAATCGAAGAACTGCGCACCGTTGCAACCGACGAAAAAGACGCCAAAAACCGTCCCGTCGAAGTCGTTGTCGGTCGTCTGGCCGAAATGCGCATCATGGATCCCAATACGGGTATGATGCTTACCAGCGCCAACATCCCTTACGGCTCGAAGCTCTTCTTCTCCAACGGCGATACCGTACACAAGGGCGACGTCATATGCGAATGGGACCCCTTCAACGCCGTTATTGTTAGCGAGGCCGGCGGTGTCATCAGATACGCCAACCTCGAAGAAAACGTCACCTATCGCGTCGATGTCGATGAGCAGTCCGGTATGGAAGACCGCATCATCATCGAACCCAAGGACCGTAATAAGGTACCCGAAGCAAACATTGTTGATGCTTCCGGCGAAATTCTCAAGACCTACGCATTGCCCGTGGGTGCCCACCTCATCTTCGAGGACGGCAAGGAAATCAAGCCCGGCGACATCTTTGTCAAGCTGCCTCGCGCTACCGGCGGTGCCGGCGATATCACCGGTGGTCTGCCTCGTGTCACCGAGCTCTTCGAAGCACGCAACCCGTCCAACCCCGCTATCGTCAGCGAAATCGACGGCGAAGTTCACTTGGGCAAGACACGTCGCGGTAACCGCGAAATCTCCGTCACCAGCAAACTCGGCGAAGTCAAGAAATATCTCGTGCCTCTGTCCAAGCAGATCCTTGTACAGGACAACGATTACGTACGTGCCGGTACGCCCCTGTCCGACGGCGCCATCACTCCGTCCGACATCCTCAATATCATGGGCCCGACGGCTGTACAAGAGTACATCGTCAACGAGGTACAAGACGTATACCGTATGCAGGGCGTGAAGATCAACGACAAGCACTTCGAAGTCATCGTACGTCAGATGATGCGCAAAGTCAACATCCTCGATCCCGGCGATACCGGCTTCCTCGAGCAGCAGATTGTGGACAAGCGCGACTTTATGGACGAAAATGACCGTATCTGGGGCAAGAAAGTGGTCATCGATGCCGGTGACAGCGAAAACGTTAAGCCCGGTATGATCATCACCGCTCGCAAGTTGCGTGACGAGAACTCTGCACTCAAGCGCCGCGACTTGCGCACTGTCACCGTGCGTGACGCCGTGCCTGCCACCTCCGAGCAGATTCTCCAAGGTATCACCCGCGCCGCTCTGCAAACCTCGAGCTTCATCTCGGCAGCCTCCTTCCAGGAGACCACCAAGGTGCTCAACGAGGCAGCTATCAACGGCAAGACAGATACCCTCGAAGGCATGAAGGAGAACGTAATTTGCGGACACCTCATCCCCGCCGGTACAGGTCTTCGCGAATACGAAACTCTGATAGTCAACTCGCTTGATGATACCCCCGAAGAGCAGGAAATTATCAAGGCTGAAATCGAAGGTACCGAAGGCGGCGAAGTTGCGCCCGTGACCTCCGATGCAGTGAAAGACTGATACCGTGATTTGCCCCTTGAGGGCATAATCCTACCGCCATAACTTGTGAGGGCGGCATCCGTTAGCGGATGCCGCCCTCATGCTTTTTAGGCGGCCGGAAATGCGTTTAATCCGACTTTTGGACGGGTTAGGGACTTTTGGGACTTTAAGGTCCTTAGGGACTTTAAGGTTCTTAGGGGCTTTAGGGGCTGATGTGGGCGATATATTACTGATTTTGTGATTGTTGTGTGGGCGGTCCTTCGGCGGATGAGGCGATGGGGTGGGGTAGACGCCATTGGCAGTATGGGATGGCGTTACACCGGCTAACTTTGCAGTGACAATAGAGGTAGCGCATTTGTCGCCTCAAGATTAATCACCAAAACGCATAATGCCATGAAAGCCCAAACACCGGATGCCATGAAAAACCAAACGCCGGATGCTATGAAAACCAAAACACAAGATGCCGTAAAAGGCACAAAGCAGAACGTCGAATCGGGCACAGCCTTGTTCGAAAAGGCCGAAGTACCGGATGTCTCTCGGTCCGGAGGATGCGAGGGGATAGGTGCCGATGTGAAGCCCTTAGGCAAAGTCACGTACATTATAGTACATTGCTCAGCGACACCCGAAGGCCGCGATGTCAGCGCTGCCGAAATCGATCGCTATCACCGCCGCCGAGGTTTTGCCTGCATAGGCTACCACTTTGTGGTACGCCTCGACGGCCGAATAGAACACGGACGCAGCGAGTCGCTTGTAGGCGCTCATTGCCGAGGTCTCAACCGGTGCTCCATAGGCGTATGCTATGTCGGTGGAACCGATGCCGCCGGACGGCCCAAAGACACACGCACGCCGGCACAGCGCAAGGCTCTACTGCACTTGTTGGGCGAGTTGCGTCGTCGCTATCCTTTGGCTCGCATATACGGTCACCGTGATTTCGCGCCCAAGGCGTGCCCCTGTTTTGATGCCACCAAAGAATACGCCGGACTATGAGACGCTACATAATACATATAGCCATTGCCGTATTGATGCTTGCCAATGTCGCATGCCGGACCAAGCGCGAAACTGCGACAGAACAGGAAGCCTATCACACCGAGAAAGCCGAACATATAGCTGCACGTGACAGTGTGCGTGATACAATTTCTATCGACCTTGAACTGCGCCTCAGCGATGTCAACCTTCGGGTAGGGTCGGCAACGCTCACGGCCTCGGCCGCCAAAGTCAAGGCACGCGTAGGACGTAATCGTCGGCAAGTGCGACAAATCCAAGTGTCCGACACCGCGACCGTGACTCATACTGTCGCCCGGACCCAAAAAATAGTGACACGTCCTCGGCGGCGTCCATGGTGGTTGCTCGCGGTAGCCCTCGGCGTTGCCGCTGCAGTCGTAACGCTGAGATATGTAAAGAAGACAAAGGCCGGCACTTCGGACAATTGATGACGCAAATATTATCCGAGACCCAATATCGACTAACTAATACACACAACTCAATTATCGAAAGACTATGAAAGATACAATACTACTGATATTAAGCGCTGTGGCCTCGTGGCTGGCGCCTATCGCCCCGGTGCTGGGCGTCTTTGCCCTCCTGGTATGCACCGATGTCGTGACGGCATATATGTTGAGCCGACGCGTACGCGGCGCACAAGCACGGCTGTCATCTCATCGACTCGGTCGGGCCGTGCGCACCTTCGGCTATGCGGCTATGGTGATAGTGCTGTGCCACGCCATAGACACGTGGGTGACGCCCGGAAATATAGCCGGCATAGCAGCTTCGTATATGTGCTTCCAGCAATTGGTAAGCATTCTGGAGAATATTTCGTCCTGCAACGATGCTCCGTGGGCGCGAGTATTGCAACGCTTCATTGCCGACAAGACCTCCCGTCATTGATAGCAATGCTCGTGCGGGCATATTATGCGGGCATATTATCTAAAGTTGCGCGAAATTAGTTGCTCCAAATCTTGCTTATTCGGCAAAAAGTGCGTACCTTTGCAGCCACCAACGGGAAGGAAGGCATGACCATAGGGCAAGCCTGATTTCCAAGTATGCACGCTCGGGGTGTAGCACAGTTGGCAGCGCGCCACGTTCGGGACGTGGAGGTCGGAAGTTCGAGTCTTCTCACCCCGACAATAGTTGCTTGCAAGTCATTTGCAGGCAACTATTTTTTATGTCGGCACATAGTGTGTTTAGACGAATACAGAGAGTGGACGCCTAAGATTAGCGGCGAAACCCGGAAGGCTTCGCCGCTGTGTATATATGGATAATATGTTATATAGGGCAAATTAAGATGTCTAAACTCAGACTGTTTTAAGTTGCCGTAGGGCGGACTAATTGACGGCTAATTTGGTGGTTTTGCCGGCTACGCGTACGATGTAGATGCCGCGTGTGGGTGCGTCTATGGCCGTTTCTTCGCCTGTGTAGACGTGCTTGCCGTCGATGGAATATACGTCTACCATAGTGCCGGCCTTGGTGCCTACGACGATGATTTGGCCGTTGGAGGCGTATACCTTGGTGTCGTTGTCGGTGACGTCCTCAACGCCTTCACTGCGTTTTTTCCCGACGATGTTCTTGAACCTTCCCCAATTCTTATGATTTTTGTATGCGGACACAGAGCCGGTGGGGACGTATAGAGTGGATCTGTTGTATGTGGCGGTAGTCACGAATCCGCTGTCTT
>ENA-OUQC01000599-OUQC01000599.1-human-gut-metagenome-genome-assembly--contig:-NODE-599-length-24599-cov-43.055492_pt1 | contig 24599 bp, 17 predicted proteins | sample MGYA00237942_ERZ548815 | MGnify/ENA primary metagenome ERZ548815 (study PRJEB26490, sample SAMN05194722) | human gut metagenome | biome: terrestrial biome; feature: human-associated habitat; material... | reverse complement strand
AATAAAAAAATGAAAAGAGGAATGTGTTTATGAAAAAGAACACGACCAAGCGGTCACTGCTGGCCAGCCTTCTGGCGCTGGTTATGTGTGTGACCATGCTCGTCGGCACCACCTTCGCGTGGTTCACCGACAGCGCCTCCGTCTCCGTCAGCAAGATCGAGGCCGGCAAGCTGGACATCGACGTATTCTATGCAGACACCGCCGATGGCAGCGAGGGCAGCAACTGGACGCTGCTGACGAAGAACAGCGATCCCCTGAGCTTCCTCCGCAAGCAGACGGACGGCACTCTCGCGCAGGACGCAAGCATCCTCTGGGAACCGAACTGCACCTACAGCCTGCCCGCGCTGAAGATCGTGAACAACGGCAATCTGGCGCTGAAGTACAAGGTGCTCATCACCGGCCTTCAGGGCGACAGCGAGCTGAACGACGTCATCGACTGGACGATGAAGCTGGGCGATGCTGATTTCGTCATGGGCAGCGAGCATAGTCTGGCCGCCAAGAGCGGCGACACCGTGGACGCCGACATCCTGACCATTCAGGGTCACATGGACGCCGACGCCGGCAACAAGTATCAGGGCATGACCATCGAGGGCGTCAGCATCACCGTGCTGGCCACTCAGGACACCGTGGAGAGCGACAGCAAGGACAACCAGTATGATAAGGACGCTCCCTATGAGATCGTGAAGGTCTCCGACGAGAAGGAGCTTCGCACGGCGCTTTACAACGCGCCCACCGACGGCAGAGGCGTGAAGATCGTTCTGCAGAATGACATCACGCTGGAGATGCTCTACTCTCCCACGCTGTTCTCCCATTCCAATGAAGCCGGCACATGGAAGAGCCACGGCATGACCGATGAAGAGGCTGCGGCAGAAGCGGCCAAGCCCGAAAACGGGGTAGTCGCCGACAGCAGCACGCAGTATAATACCCTCGCCCATTACAAGATCGGCGTGATGCCCACGGCGGAGAATCCCTCCCAGTGGAATCCCATTGTGTCCGAGCAGACCCTGGAGGAGAGAGCGCAGTTCGGCGCCTATATCCATGCGGGGGACACCCGCTGCGCCCGTCTGGTGGTCAAGGCCGGTCAGGACGTCATTCTCGATTTGAACGGCAAAACCCTTGCCAAGAGAGCGGACGCCGCCCACGGTACATGGAACAATACCGACACCGACATAATCGCCAATTACGGCCTGATGAAGATCACCGACAGCACCGGCTCGGCCGGCACGGTCAAGGGCAATGGCTTCTTCTCCTGCGGCGGCGCTGTGCTCCACAACTTCAGCGGCGCTGTGATGACCGTTGAGAAAGTCAATATTGACGGCAACGCCGAGAACATGACCAACATCTGGACGAGCAAGCACTCCGGCCAGTATGTTATCTCCAATGAAGGCGGCACGGTGGTCATCGACGGCGCAAATGTGTATGACACCCATCCCGATGTAAACGCCTCGCTGGTGGTCAATACCTCCGGCACCATGACCATCAAGGGCGGCGCCACCCTCAACCATCCCACCACCAAAGCCGTCAACGTCAAGGGCGGCAAGGTGCTTGTGGAGAACGCAACGATCTTTTCCGACAAGTATGCCATCTACGCGGCAAAGGGCACCGCTGAAGTGAACAAGGCAAATGTGACCGTCAACGGCACCGGCACGATGACCGAGGACGGCGGCACCATCATCCGCAAGTAAAGACTGTTTTGCATCCCCCATCCCCGCCCCGCGTTGGTCGTGCTCCGCGGGGCGGGATCTCCCTCAAAAAGAGCGGCGTCCGAAAGGATGCCGCTCTTTGCCTATTTGCATAAAAATTCCTGCGGGAATTATGCAAAAAAGAGAAAACAAAAAAACACCTTGCGAACAATAAAGCACAGTGCTAAAATAAAACTGTTAATGGAACAGGCAAGTTTCACCAGTGAAACTTGCTTTTTGCGTCGCAAAAAGCAGCTTTTTTCCGGTGCACCTGCCGAGATCCAAATCAATGAAAAAAGGGAGAATGTGTTTTATGAGCAAGAGCACGACCAAGCGGTCACTGCTGGTAAGCGTTCTGGCGCTTGTCATGTGCGTGGCCATGCTGGTGGGCACCACCTTCGCGTGGTTCACCGACAGCGCCAGCACCTCTGTCAACAAGATCGAGGCCGGCAAGCTGGACATCGACGTTTACTATGCAAACACCGCCGACGGCGGCGAGGGCAGCACCTGGACGAAGCTGGACAACAACAGCGCCCCGCTGAGCTTCCTCCGCAAAGACGGCGAGAAGCTGGTGCAGGACAAGAACATCCTGTGGGAGCCGAACTGCACCTACAGCCTGCCTGCGCTGAAGATCGTGAACAACGGCAACCTGGCGCTGAAGTACAAGGTGCTCATCACCGGTATCAAGGGTGACAGCGAGCTGAACAACGTCATCGAGTGGACGATGAAGCTGGACAACGAGGAGTTTAAGCTGGGCAGCGAGCACTATCTGCTGCCGCAAGCGAACAGCGAAGGCTTCGACATCCTGACAATTCAGGGTCACATGGATGCCAATGCCGACAACTATTATCAGGGCATGACCATCGAGGGCATCGGTATCACGGTGTACGCTGCACAGTATACTTATGAAAACGACAGCAATGACAACAAGTATGACGAGAATGCTACCTACTATCCCGTGCTGGATGCTGCGGGCATGCAGGATGCGCTGACCAACGGCGGCAATATCAAGGTGGATGCCAATGTGGATCCTGCCAAAACTCTGGTGGCCACCAAGGTTACCACCATTGACATGAACGGCAAGACCATCGCAAATACGGAAAATGTTTGGAAGGATAATACCAACATGTGGTCGCTGGTATCTGCCCGTGAGGGCGCAAAGTTGACCATCAGCGGCAACGGCACTTTCAAGGCCAAAGAAAATGACTGCTTCGCCGTGGACGTGCAGGATGGCTCCGTGGTGACCATTGAAAACGGCACTTTCGTCGGCAACATCCACGCCGTGTATGTGGAAGAAGGCACAGCCTACATCAAGGGCGGCTTCTACTCTGTGCAGCAGAAGTATCCCGATGCTAATAAGGCGAACGAATTCGTTCTGAACTGCTATGATGCCAACCGTGCAGCGGGCAAAGCAAAGATCATTGTCACCGGCGGTACATTTGTGAATTTTAATCCGGCGGACTGCAAGGCTGAGGGCGAGGGCACCAACTTTGTCGCCGAGGGTTACTCTGTTATCAAAGAAGTGCAGACAAACGGGGATATTTGGTACACGGTCGTTGAAGGAAAGGGCGTAACCAGCAACGAAGAACTTGAACAAGTTATCTCGTCTGCGACAGAGTCTGTAACTGTTACGCTCGGCAAGGGAACATATGAGCTTCCGGCACTTGACAGCAAGACTGTCAAAATCAAGGGCACAAAGGATACGGTTATTGATCTTACCAATAAAGTCAAAAAAGCTGACTCTGTAACCTTTGAGGGCGTGACTGTTAATTTCGGAAAAGACAATTACAAAGGATTCCAGCACACAAGCCCGGTTATGTATAAGGATTGCACGATCAATGGCTTTATGACAACATATGGCGACACAACCTTTGAAAACTGTACTTTTAACAGCGGAAAAGACCAGTATGCCATCAACTTCTATGGCGGCAAGAATTTCACTCTTACAAACTGCCATTTCTACGGCGTAAACAAGAATGTTTACATTTATCAGGAAGACGTTGACTCCGATAAGAACGTAACATTCACCAACTGCGATTTCCATATGACAGCGAAGACCGATACAAAGAGCGCTATTATGCTTAACTCCGCTGCACACACATTCAACGGGCATATATACAACGTTGTCATCAACAACTGTACCGCAGAAGGAACAAATACGACAGCGGCGAAAAATGATAGGGGGAACACAAATTATCAGGGGCTGTATGGCTTGAAGCACAACCCTTTCATTGTTGAAGGTAAAGTGACCATTGACGGCAAGGTCGTTTATGATTACAAGGGATGATATTCCTAAAACTTTTCTACAAAAGAGCGGCGCCTTCGGGCACCGCTCTTTTCCGAATAGAATCGTTTTATATAATCCCTAAAAAGCAACAGGGAGAGAACTTTCGTTCTCTCCCTGTGTTTTTGTGTTTTCCGCTTAGGCGAAGAGGTAGCTGTACTTGTCACGGAGGGTGACGATGAGCTTCTCCAGGTCGGCGGGCAGGTCGTTATCCTTGCTCAGGTCGTAGTCCTTAGGCTCGCCGAAGGTGCGCACGCGCACCATGTCGCCGCCCAGGAACAGCACGCCGGCGTTCTTGGAATCCACCATGTCCTCAGCGGTCTGGAACAGGGTGAACTTGTCGTGGCAAGGCTCGGAGGCATAGGGGCAGAACTGGGTGCAGTTGCCGCACTCGTTGCACATCTTGTCCACGTGGACGATCTGGTGGCTGCCGTCGGCCATGGCGATGGCCACGTTGGCGCGGTTGGGGCAGGAATCCACGCAGTTCTCGCAGACGGTGTGGCACTGCAGGCAGCGCTTGCCCTCGCAGCAGGCGTCCTTGCTCATGAGCAGGGTGCCCTTCTTGGCGATGGCATCGGCCTTGGTGATATAGGCCGCAGCGGGGATCTCATAGGTGTGAGCCGCGCCGATGACTTCCTCGGCGAAGCGGGCGGCGTCGGCAATGCCCTCCACCACGGTGGCGGGGCCGCGGGTGGCGTCGCCGGCGGCGTACACGCCCTCCACGTTGGTCTTGAAGGCGGGGCGACCCTTCTTGTCCAGCTCGATGCCGTTGGCGCCGAACAGAGCGTCGTCCACCTGCTCGCCCACGGCGGAGATGACCAGATCGCAGGGCACGGTGAAGAACTCGCCAGTGCCCACGGGGCTGCGGCGGCCGGAAGCATCGGCCTCGCCCAGCTTCATCTGCTCGCACTTGAGCACGCCGTCGGCCTGGGCCACGGGGGCGGCCAGCTCGGCAAAGGCCACGCCGTCCTGAAGAGCCAGAGCCAGCTCATGCTCGTCGGCGGGCATATACTTCTTGGTGCGGCGATACACCAGCGTCACGTTCTTAGCGCCGCTGCGCTTGGCAAGACGGGCAGCGTCCATGGCGGTGTTGCCGCCGCCGACTACGACCACATTGCCGCCTACGGCGATGTTTCCGGCCTTCACACCCTTCATCCACTGGATGGCGCCGGCCACGTCGCCGGGGATGTCCAGCTTGCCGGCCTTCCAGGCGCCCACGGCAAAGAGGATGTGGGTGTAGCCCATCTTCTTCAGCTCGTCCACGGAGGGGGCGGGCGCGCCGCACTTGACCTCCACGTCGTACTTCTGCATCAGGGCGATGTCCTTCTCGATGGTCTCGTTGGCGATGCGGAAGGAGGGGATCACATGGCGGGGCACGCCGCCGAGGCAAGCCTCGCGCTCGAAGATGGTGGTCTCGATGCCGGCGCGGCCGAGGAAGTAGGCCGCGGCGATGCCGGTGGGGCCGCCGCCGATGATGGCGGCCTTCTTGCCGGCGACCTTAGCGGGCTTCTTGATGGAGGCCATGAGGGCCTCGTAGCCGTGGTAGGCCGCCACCAGCTTGGTGTTGCGGATCTGCACGGACTCCTCGTAGAAGTTGCGGGTGCACTTGTTCTGGCAGCGGTGCGCGCAGATGGTGCCCGTGAGGAAGGGTAGGGGGTTCTTCTCGGTGATGAGCTTCAGGGCCGGGCCGTACAGCTCCTTGCGGCACAGCTCCACATACTCGGGAATGTCCTGCTCGATGGGGCAGCCGCCCTTACAGGGGGCGGTGAAGCAGTCGATCCAGGGCACATTCTTCTCGCTCTTGCGCTTGGGCAGGGGTTTGATGGGCTTGACATGGTGATAGTCCGTGTGAGAAGCGGCGGACATTTCGCAGATGGCCTCGGTGCAGGTGCCGTCAAAGGCCTTATAGGGCATGGACTCCACCTTTTCCACCATCTGCAGCAGGCGGTTGTATCCGCCGGGCTTGAGGATGGTGGTGGCCACGGTGATGGGCCAGATGCCGGCGGCAAAGAGCTTGTCGCAGTTGAAGTATTCAGCGCCGCCTGCGAAGGAAATGCGCATCTTACCCTTGAACTGGCGGGAAATGCGGTGGCACATCTCGATGGTCAGGGGGAAGAGGGAGCGGCCGGACATATACATCTCGTCGTTGGGCAGCTCGCCCCGGGTGGTGTCCACGGGGAAGGTGTTGGAGAGCTTCAGACCGAACTCCAGACCATTTTTGTCGGCCAGAGCCTGCAGGCGCTCGAACATGGGCACGGCGTCCGCCCACTGCAGATCCTCGCGGAAGTGATGATCGTCAAAGACGATGTAGTCATAGCCCATGCCGTCCAGAATGGTGCGGGCGGTCTCGTAGCCGAGGATGGTGGGGTTGCACTTGACGAAGGTGTGCAGGTGCTTCTCGGAGATGAGGTAGGAGGCGATGCGCTCGATCTCATCCGGCGGGCAGCCGTGGAGGGTGGACACGGTGACGCTGCGGGACACGCAGGGGGAGATGGCGTCGATGTAGGCGCTCTCCTGGGGGAACAGCTCCTTGAGCACGGCCTTGCACTCGCCGAAAATGGCGGTCTTTGTGGCGTCCATCATGCCGTTGAGGTAGGTGTCCACCTTCTCGCCCTTGATGCCCTCCAAGTCATAGCCCACGGACATGTTGAACACGAACCCGTTGGGGTCGCCCAGACCGTAGACCTTGCTGAGAACCTTCAGAGCGCACCAGGCCTTGATGTACTCGTCCATGGCCTGGGGCACGGTCAGCTCCGTGGACCACTCCTGGTTGTAGCCCTCGTCGTTGGCGAGGATGCAGGGACGGGGCACGCAGGCGGCCAGGTCGGCGCCGTCCATCTTCTGCACGGTCTTCACCTCGAAGAAGCGGGCGCCGGCGAAGTAGGCGGCGATGATGTTCTGCGCCAGCTGGCTGTTGGGGCCGGCGGCGGGGCCGAAGGGGGTCTCGATGCGCTCGCCGAAAATGGGCAGGCTCTTGCCGCTGGCCTTGTAGGCCTTGTGGACGCCGAAGATTTCGCCGCTCATGGCGTACTCGGTGACCACCCAGTTCATAAGAGACTTAAAAGGAATGGGATACATTTTTTCAGACATAGGGAATCCTCCTATACTTATTCTTCGTAATACTCGTCCTCCGTCCAGCGGGCGGGGTTTTCCTCCATATATTGCCAAATGCGCAGATAATCCGCCTCACACCGAATGATATGGTCGTAGTAGCCCCGCTGCCAGAGTTCCCCCATAAGCGTACCGCGTTTTTTACAAAATTGCAGGTAATCATGGGAAACCCTTGATTTATATCCGCCAATAACTTTCCCGAGGCTATACGAAGACTTACTATCTTGTGTTTGCGTAGGGGCGACCCTTGCGGTCGCCCGCCGTTCGGGGATAAAGACCAATAAATGGATGTGATTTGGCATGATAACAAATTTGTCGATCGTTATGGCAAAGGTGTTTTGAATAAATGCCAAATCTTTCGCTGCGATTTGCCCCAATACCGTGGGGGTCCACCGCGGGCGACCGCAAGGGTCGCCCCTACGGATACTTCCTAATGTAGGCTTGCGGCCATGTGTGCACAATGTCACAAAATAAAGACCGCAGGAACTATAATCATATTTGGGCAATCGCAGGCTCTTCCGCTTCGGCAGCTCCTCCAAGGGATCAATACACCCGATGATTCAGGTCGCCCCAGAGCTTCTTGGCGGCTTCGAGGATATGGGCGTTCTCGGCCTCTTCGTCGATGCCCACCAGCACGCGATCCTGCATGAGCAGCTTGCCGTTTGCGATGGTGGTCTGGCACTGGCGGCCGGTCATGCCGAAGATCATGTGGCCGTCGATGTTCTCGTCGGAGAAGGGGGTGAAGGGCTTGTAATCCATCACGATGATGTCGGCGGCGGCACCGGCCTTCAGCACGCCCAGGGTGGCGGGGAAGTACTTCTCACCGATCTTGGCGTTGTTCTTAAAGAGCATGTCCGTGACCTCGCACCAGCCCACGTTGGGCAGGCAGTTCTGGCTGCGCTGGGAGCACAGAGCCACCTTGATGGACTCCAGCATGTCGTTGGTGTAGGCGTCGGTGCCCATGCCCAGGAGGATGCCGCGCTTATAGAGCTGGATCACGGGGCAGATGCCGATGGCGTTGCCCATGTTGCTCTCGGGGTTATTCACCACCATGGTGCCGGTTTCCTTGATGATCTCCATCTCGGCGGTGTTCACATGGATGCAGTGGCCGAGGATGGTCTTTTCGCCCAGGATGCCGTGATCCTGCAGGCGCTGCACGGGGCGGCGGCCGTAATTCTGCAGGGAGTCATACACGTCGTTCATGCCCTCGGAGACATGGATGTGGTAGCCGGTGCGGCCGTTGTTGGCGGCCACCATGCGGTCAAAGGTCTTGTCGGAGATGGTGAACAGGGCGTGTCCGCCGAACATGGCGGCCAGCATGGGATCCTTGTTCTTCTCGCACTCGGTGATGAAGTCGGCGTTCTCCTGAATGGCCTGCAGGCACTTCTCCTCGCCGTCGCGGTCGGAGACCTCGTAGCACAGGCAGGAGCGCAGACCCAGACGCTTACTCTCCTCGGCAATGGTGTGCAGGGTGCCGGGGATCTCGCCGTAGGAGGCGTGGTGGTCGAAGATGGTGGTGACGCCCTGCTTGATGGAGTCCATGTAGAGGGCGGTGGCGCTGGCACGGGTGCCGTCCATCATCAGCTTGCGGTCGATGGCCCACCAGGTGCCGTCCAGCACCTCGTAGAAGTTGGTGGGGTTGTTGCCCACGATGCTCAGGCCGCGAGCCAGAGCGGAGTAGATGTGGGTGTGGGCGTTGATGAGGGCGGGCATGATGACGCCGCCCTTGGCGTCGATGATCTCCGCGTCCGCATACTTGGCGCGCAGGGCGCTCTCCTCGCCCACTTCCACGATCTTGCTGCCCTCGTAGGCCACGGCGCCGTGCTCGTAGTAGCCCTTGCCGTCGGGGTCACGGGTGATGAGTCTGCCGTTGGTGACTAAATACATACTTTTTCCTCCTTGCTGTTTTCTTGCTGCTGCTGTTTTACGTCAAGACCTTTCTCCCTATATCGCCGCTGATAATGAAAAATGTTCCAAACCCTCCGGAGAGGATCTGAAACACTCAAGCACAGCGCCGAGTGATAGTTGCAGCCCGTGCGCAAAGCACTTCCTTACAGCTACCAATCTTGATTGTATCCCTATTTTACACGAAAACGCCCCAAAACGCAACAGGAAATTCTGCGAATTTATCTATAAATACCAAAAAATATCCGCAGACGCCCCATGATTCACGCAGGACGCCCTCACCGCACCCCTTACCACGCACCAAAGCGGCGGGGTGTAGTCACCCCGCCCTACAAATATACCTTGTAGGGACGGACGCCCCTGTCCGCCCCTACAGACCATTCCGTAGGGGACGATGTCCCTGTTGCGGTGCCCGAAATTTCTGCGCTGCCCTACGGCGGACGCTTGAAATTTTGACCGCAGCCACTCGCTCACTTCGCTTCATCCGCCACTGGCGGCGCTCAGTTCGCTCCCCACATCGTCCCGCACCACCGCACTTCCTGTAACCCTGTCATTGCGAAGCCAGTGCGCACACTGGCTGTGGCAATCCGCTTCCTTTTGGGGGAGGATGGATTCCCGCGGTCGCATTGCTCCCTCGGAATGACAGTAAGGGCGGGGTAGAACCCCGCCCTTGCGCATTATTTTGTTTTATTTCGTGCCGAAGATGCGGTCGCCGGCGTCGCCCAGACCGGGGACGATGTAGCCGTTCTCGTTCAGATGGTCGTCCAGCGCGGCGCAGTAGATCTCCACGTCGGGATGGCGGTCATAGATGAACTGCACGCCCTCGGGAGCGGCCACGAGGATCATGAGCTTGATGCTCTTGCAGCCCAGCTCCTTCATCTTGGTGATGGCCATGTCGGCGCTGCCGCCGGTGGCCAGCATGGGGTCAACGATGAGCACGTCCCGCTCGGCAATGTCCTTGGGGTACTTGAGGAAATAGAAGTGAGGCTCCAGAGTTTCTTCGTCGCGGTACATGCCGATGTGCGCCACGCGGGCAGAGGGAACGAGAGTGAGGATACCGTCTTCAAAGCCCAGACCTGCACGCAGAATGGGCACGATGGCCATCTTCTTGCCCGCCAGCACCGGCGCCTCGCAGGTGCAGAGGGGAGTTTCGATGGTCTTGGTGGTCATGGGCAGGTCGCGGGTGGCCTCATAGGTCAGCAGCATGGCGATCTCGCCCACCAGTGCGCGGAAATCCTTGACGCTGGTGTTCTTGTCGCGCATCACCGTCAGCTTGTGCTGCACCAGAGGGTGATCCACAATGTGCAAAGTGGGGAATTTGGCGCTCATAAAAGTATCCTCCGTATATATAAAAAATTTATAACAAAATGATGGGGGGATGAGGCGGAAATATTACGAATTCCCACACAGGGCGGACGCCTCTGTCCGCCCACCGGCCTTGCACCGCACTCCATACCAGAAATCATGTCATTGCGAGGGCGCAACGCGCCCGTGGCAATCCGTTCCCCTTTGGCTCCGTCACTCCAGCGTGATCTTCAGCCCCTTGGCAAGCCTTTCCCGCTCCGCCTGCGACAGACGCAGATAGGTGGGCACCAAGTCCCGCCCGCTAACGCTCTCGCCCCGACGCGCCATGTCCTCCGCCGCCAGAGCCACGCCCACGGCGGACTGATAGCGGATATTTTCCGGCGCAAGGCGGCAGGGGATGCCGTGGGCGGTCAGGTAGTCGCAGCAGAGCTGCGCCCCGTCGCCCACCGCCAGCTTGGGAGCGGGGTCGCCCGACAGGTCCTCGGCCAGCTCCGCAAGACCGATGGCTCGGTCGGGGCACAGCCGCGTCAAAACGCTGCTTTCGCAGCGGAACAGGGCGTTATACACCTGGCTCCGGCGGGCGTCCATGGCGCAGATGACCGTCCCTTCGAAGGCGCGGGCGTTTTGCGCCATGGCCAGCAGGGTGGACACACCGCAGCAGGGCTTTTCCTTCGCCCAAGCCAGCCCCTTCAGCGCCGACACGCCGATGCGCAGCCCCGTGAAGCTGCCGGGGCCTGCCGCCACGGCCAAAAGGTCTATATCCGGCATGGAAAGCCCCGCGTTTTGCAGCATCCCGTCCAGCAGCGGCATGAGGGTCACGCTGTGGGTCAGGCCGATGTTCTGATAGGAGGCGGCCAGCACCTTTCCATCCTCCGTTACGGCCACGGACACGCTCTTGGCCGAGGTTTCCAGCGAAAGCGTTTTCAAAGTGCTCTCCCTCCCGTGATGGTGATGATGCGGGCGTTTTCGCCCTCGGGAGCGCGCTCGATGGTCACATACACCGTGCCCTCCGGCATGGCGTCCGCCACGTTCTCGCTCCATTCCACGGCGCACACGCCGCCCCGCTCCAGATAGTCCTCCCAGCCGATGTCAAACAGGGCGTCGGAGCTTTCCAGCCGGTACATATCAAAGTGAAACAGGGGTATACTGCCCCTGTACTCGTTGACGATGGTGAAGGTGGGGCTTGTGACCCGACCCGTGCAGCCGAGGCCGCGGGCAAGACCGCGGGTGAAGGCCGTTTTGCCCATGCCCAGTCCGCCCCGAAAGGCCACCACGCTGCCGGCGGGCAGGGAGGCGCCCAGCTTCTGCCCCAGAGCCTCGGTCTGCTCCGCGCTTTCCGTCCGGAAAACCATCCTCTCACCCTCCTCCGCTTAAATCGCTTTATTATAGCACGGAAAAAAACAAAAGAAAAGGGCGAAAGGAGCGTTTACAGAAAAAACTTCTTGTGGTAAACTATATCTTGGTATGGTGTCCGGCGAGGACGCAAAAACAGCCATTTTTCGGAAAGGAGGGTCGCACGGATGCGAAAGATACTGGATTTTTTCACAGGCTGGATCCAGCAGGTGGATCTGGTGCTGCTGGCGCTCTGCACCGGCACGACCCTCTTCGGCTGCCTGATGATCGCCAGCGCCACCCGCTACACCGGCTCCTATAAAAACGTCATCGTGCAGATCGCGGCGCTGGGACTGGGCATCGTGGCCTACATCCTCATGAGCATGCTGGATCTGAACGAGATCGGCAAGCACTGGAAGTGGCTGCTGGGCGGCAGCCTTGTGCTGATCCTGCTGCTGAAAACGCCCCTGGGCATGGACGGCGGCACGGGCAATCGCGCGTGGCTGGGTCTCAAGAATTTCCCCGTGAACCTGCAGCCGGTGGAGATCGTGAAGATCACCTTCATCATCGTGCTGGCGCGGCAGCTGCAATATCTGCAGGAGCAGCGGGATCTCAAGTCCATTCCGTCGGTGGGTATGCTGGCGGGGCATCTGGTGCTTGTGGTGGGTCTGTATGCCGCCATCTCCGGCGACATGGGCAGCGCCCTAGTGCTCATTTTCATCTTTGCCTGCATGTGCTTCGTGGCGGGGGTAGCCAAGCGCTGGTTCGTGCTGGGGCTGCTGGGCGGCGGCTTCGCTTTCTATGTCCTGTGGGAAACGGACAAGATAAACCCCTACATGAAAGACCGCTTCCTGACCCTGTTTGACCACAATATGGATCCGCTGGGCATCGGCTGGCAGCAGACCCGCAGCCTTCTGGCGCTGGGCGGCGGCAAGCTGACGGGGCAGGGGCTTTTTAACGGCACCCAGACGCAGTCTGCCAGCGCCTGGAGCCTGCCGGCGCGGCACACAGACTTTATCTTCTCCGTCATCGGCGAGGAGCTGGGGCTGCTGGGGTGCCTGCTGACCATATTGCTGCTGGCGGCCATCATCTTCCGCTGCGTGCTCATCGCCCGACATGCCCAGACGAAAACGGACATGTATATCTGCGTGGGCGTGGCGGCCATGCTGATCTTCCAGACCATCTCCAACATCGGCATGTGCCTGTTCGTCATGCCCGTCATCGGTCTGACCCTTCCCTTCATCAGCTACGGCGGCAGCTCCATCGTGACCCTTTTTGCCGCCATGGGCATGGTGTCCGGCATCCAGAAGCGGACAAGACCCGAGTGGCTGCGATAAATAAATATTGCTTTCAGGCGCAGTCCGCGGGGCTGCGCTTTTTTTGCCTGCGGCGGCGGTGAAATCGGTTGTAATCCAAAGGGGAGTGTGCTATACTATACTATCTATAAGTATATCGCAGGATCGGGGGTTCGGTTTATGAAGATCGTAGTTTTGGCAGGGGGCTTAAGCACCGAGCGCAATGTGGCGCTCACCAGCGGCACGGGTATTTGTCGTGCGCTGCGCCGCCGGGGGCACAAGGCGGTGCTGGTGGATATGTTCATGGGGCTGGAGAACTATTCCGGCGCTTTGGAGGACATTTTTGACGCGCCCGACGGCCTGTGCGCCGACCACAGCGTGTCCGCCGCCGCGCCGGATCTGGAGGCGGTGCGCCGCTCCCGAAAGGATCAAAGCCCCTCCCTGCTGGGGCAGGGGGTCTTGCAGGTGTGCGCCATGGCGGATCTGGTGTTTCTGGCGCTCCACGGCTCCTGCGGCGAGGACGGCCGCATGCAGGCCACCCTCGACCTGCTGGGCGTGCCCTACACCGGCAGCAACTATATCTCCAGCGGCATGGCCATGGACAAGGCCATCACCAAGCGATTCATGGATGCCGAGGGCATCCGCACCGCCCCGTGGCACGACGTGCGCTACACCGAGGCGGACATTCCCGCTCTGGTTTCGAAACTGGAAACGCCCTGCGCCGTGAAGATCGTCAACGGCGGCAGCTCCATCGGCGTGGAGCTGCCCGACACCAAGGAGGAGCTGGCGGACACCCTGCACCGGATGCTCCGGTACGGCGACCATGTGGTGGTGGAAAGGAAGATCAAGGGGCGGGAGATCCAGGTGGCCGTGCTGGGCGATACATACCTTCCCGCCGTGGAGATCATCCCCAAAAACGCCTATTTTGACTATGAATCCAAATATCAGAAGGGCGGCGCCGTGGAAATCTGCCCCGCTCCCATCACTGAGGCCGAGTGGCGGCAGGTGGGCGAAATGGCTCTGAAGCTGCATAAGGCGCTGGGGCTTTCCGTCTATTCCCGCACGGATTTCATCCTGGATGAAGACGGCAAGGCGTGGTGCCTGGAGGTGAACACACTCCCCGGCATGACCCCCACCAGCCTTGTGCCCCAGGAGGCGGCGGCCGTGGGCATGGACTATGACACCCTGTGCGAAACCATCGCGGAGGAGTCTCTGCGTGTGAGAAAGGCGGAGCGGCTATGATGATCCCCTGTACCGCGCGGGAAATAGCCGCCGCCGTGGGCGGACGGCTGCTGCAGAGCGGCGGGAGCATCACCCGCGTCAGCACCGACAGCCGCGACATCCGGACGGGAGATCTGTTTGTCCCGCTGGTGGGCGAGCGGTTCGATGGCCACGCCTATCTGGACATGGCGCTTTCCAAGGGCGCTGCGGGCTGCCTGTGCGCCGCCGCGCCGGAGACGCTGCTGCCCGAAAAGTTTTATATCGCCGTGGAGGACACGGAGCGGGCGCTGGGGGACTTAGCCGGCTGGTATAGGCGGAAGTTTGCCATCCCCGTGGTGCAGGTCACAGGCTCCGCCGGAAAAACCACCACGAAGGAGATGCTGGCGGCGGTGCTGGGGCAGCACTTCAACACCTTGAAAACGCTGGCCAATTACAATAATTTCATCGGCACGCCCCAGACCCTTTTCCGCTTGGAACAGGGGCACGAGGCGGCGGTCATCGAAACCGGCATGGATCATTTCGGCCAGATCGCCCGCATGGGGGAGATGGTGCAGCCCACGGTGGCGGTCATCACCAACGTGGGAGACGCCCACATCGGCAATCTGGACGGCACGCGGCAGGGCGTTCTCCGCGCCAAGAGCGAAATTTTTGCGCATCTGGCGCCCGACGGGCTGGCGGTGCTCAACGGAGACGACCCGCTGCTGAACACGCTGGCTCTGCCCTTCAAGACCCTGCGCTGCGGCGAGGGGGCGGGCTGCAACGTCCGCGTTACGGACGTAGCAGAGCACGGCATCGAGGGCGTCAGCTGCACCGTGACCACGGAGAAGGACAGCTATGCCCTGTCCATCCCCTCCCCGGGACGGTTCATGATCTATTCCGCGTCTATGGGCGTGGCCATCGGGGAGCAGCTGGGGCTTAGCAAGCAGGAGATCATAGACGGCGTGGCGGCCTACACCCCCACCGGCTCCCGCATGCGGCTCCTGCCGAGACCCGACAACCGCCTCATTATTGACGACTGCTACAACGCCAACCCCCAGGCCATGGCGGCTGCGCTGCGGCTGCTGGCCGGAACGGATCGTCCCCGCCGCATGGCGGTGCTGGGGGACATGGGGGAGCTGGGGGAGCTGTCCGCCGAGGCTCATGCCGGCATAGGGCGGCTTTTGAACGAACTGAAGCTGGACTGCGTGGTGGCCATCGGCCGCTGGATGGCGTATCTGGCGCAGGCGGCGGAGGGAAACGTCTACCATTTCGACACCGCGGAGCAGGCCTATAGCACCCTCCGGCGGGAGTTCACCTCCGGCACCGTGGCGCTGGTGAAAGCCTCCCACGCCATGCATTTTGAAAAAATCGTTGAGGAACTGGAAAAAGCATGATCGACATCGGCGTGTCGGGACTGGTAAAGTCCTTTGACCTGGAAAAGAAAATACTGGACGGCCTGACCTTTCAGATCGACTCCGGCGAGCGGGTGGGGCTTCTGGGCCGCAACGGCGCCGGAAAGACCACCCTGTTCAAGATCCTCACCGGAGAGCTGGACTACGACTCCGGCGAGGTGACCATCGCCTCCGGCAAGCGGCTGGGGCTTATCTCCCAGATCCCCGTCTATCCGCCGGAGTACACCGTGGAGGAGGTGCTGCGCACCGCCTTTGCCAGAATGCAGGCCATGAAGGAGGAGATGGACGCGCTGGCGGAGAAAATGGCCGCAGGGGACGGCAGCGCCGCCACCCTCAGGCGCTACGGCGACCTGAACGCCCGCTTTGAGGGACTGGGCGGCTGGGACACGGACACGGCGGTGAGCAAGGTGGCCAGCGGCCTCTCCATTAACGAAGACATGCGCCGGCGGCTGTTTGCGGAGCTTTCCGGCGGGGAGAAGACGCGGGTGAACCTTGGCCGCCTCATTCTGGAGGACACGGACATCCTCCTGCTGGACGAGCCTACGAACCATCTGGATCTGCAGGCCACCGTGTGGCTGGAGGAGTACATCGCCAAATTTCGCGGCACCGTCGTCACCATCTCCCATGACCGCTACTTTCTCGACCGCACCGTCACCCGCATCATAGAGATCTTGGACGGCAAGGCGGAGTTTTACAGCGGGAATTACAGCTTCTACGCCGTGGAAAAGGAGCGGCGCTATCAGGAGCGCATGAAGCAGTACATGAAGGAGCAGGCCAAGATCCGGCAGCTGGAAAAGGCCGCCGAGCAGATGCACCTGTGGGCCTTCATGGGAAACGACGCCCTCCATAAGCGGGCTTTCTCCATGGAAAAGCGCATCCAGCGCATGCGCACCACGGAAAGACCCACCAAGGCCAAAAAGATGAACGCCCAGTTCGCCAGCCGCGAGTTTCGGGGAGACGAGGTGCTGCAGCTGCGGGGCATCACAAAGTCCTTCGGGGACAGAACACTTTTTTCGGATATTTATCTGCGGGTGGAGCCGGGCGAGCGCATTGCCCTCCTCGGCGAAAACGGCACGGGGAAGACCACCCTGCTGAACATGATAACCGGTTCCGAGCGGCCGGACGCCGGCAGCATCCGCCAAGGCCCCGCCGTGGTGGCGGCCTATCTGCAGCAGATCATCCGCTTCGACCATCCGGAGCGGAGCCTGCTGGACACCATGCTCTATGAGAAAAAGGGGATGACCGCCCAGAGCGCCCGCAACCGGCTGGCGCAGTACCAGTTTCAGGGGGAGGACGTGTTCAAGAGTGTTTCCTCTCTCTCCGGCGGCGAGCTGAGCCGTCTGCGGCTGTGCATGCTCATGGACGAGCAGACCAGCTTTCTCATTTTGGACGAGCCTACGAACCATCTGGACATTGCCGCCCGAGAGTGGATCGAGGAGGCGGTGGAGGCCTTTGACGGCACCCTGCTCTTCGTCAGCCATGACCGCTACTTCATCAACCGCTTTGCCACCCGCATCTGGGAGCTGGCGGACGGGACGATCACGGATTACCCAATGGGTTTTGCCCAGTATCAGAGCGTGAAGGCGCAGGAGCGGCGGGAGAGCGCGCCGGCTGTGCGGGAGAAAAAGGGCGACACCCGCCCGCCCCGCGGCGGACGCAGCCAGCAGGCCGCCCGACGTCAGCTCACCATCTGCGAAAGCGCCATTGCCAGGCTGGAAACGGAGATCGCCGCCCTGGACGAGGAGATGCAGCAGGTGGGCTGCGACGCGGAGAAGCTGGCGCAGGTCTACGAGAAAAAACAGGAAACGGAAGCTGCGCTGCAGGAGCAGATGACCCGCTGGGAGGAGCTGAGCCTGCAGCTGGAGGAATGAGAAAGGAGCGCGAAGCAATGAGCGACATTTTATGCGTATATTATTCCCGCACCGGAAAAACGGAAAAGGCCATGACGGAGATCGCCCAGGCGCTGGACGCCGAGCTGGTGAAGATCGAGGACGGGCAGGATCGCAGCAGGCTGCGGGGCTACTGGCGCTCCGGCCTGGAGGCCATGAGCAAGAAGCTGTGCCCCATCAAGCCTTTGCAGACGGAGCGGCCGCTGCAGGAGTACCGGCTGGTCATCATCGGCACCCCGGTCTGGGCAGGTCGCTGCTCCAGCCCCGTCAAGAGCTTTCTGGCGCAGAACGCCGAGAGCCTGCCGCTGGTGTCCTGCGTGCTCACCCGCGCCGGCTCCGACCGCTGCGACGATGTGCTGGCGCATATGGGCACTTTTCTCAAACGCATGCGCCTGACGGATGTGTCCCTGCGGCCGGACGATGCCGGCTATGAGTTCTGGCGGGACAAATTCATTCAGGACACCAAGAACGCCCTGGGACTGTGAGCCGATGGAGGAAAAGCTGAAACAGGCCGCCCTGCGGCTGCAGGAGGTGGAGCTGCTGCTGGCGCAGCCGGAGGTGTATGCCGATCCCGCCCGTCTGCGCGCCCTCACCCGAGAGCAGAAGGAGCTGACGCCGGTGGTGTCGGCCTTCGGGGAGCTGGAGGCGGCGCGGGCTATGCAAAGCGAGGCGGAGCTGATGCTCTCCGATCCGGAGCTGCGGGAGCTGGCGCGGGAGGAGCTGCGGCAGGCCAAGGAGCGGCAGGAGGCGCTTTTGCAGGCGCTGAAGCTGCTGCTTTTGCCCAGAGATCCGGACGATGACCGCAGCGTGGTGCTGGAGCTTCGCGCCGGCGTGGGCGGCGAGGAAGGAGCGCTTTTTGCCGCGGATCTGCTGCGGATGTACCTGCTCTATGCCGACAAATGCGGCTGGCAGACGGACGTGGTGTCCCGCAGCGACACGGAGCTGGGCGGCGTCAAGGAGGCCGTTCTCACCGTGGAAGGTGCCGGCGTTTATGCCCGCCTCAAGTTCGAGGGCGGCACCCACTGCGTCAAGCGCGTGCCGGAAACGGAGAGCGCCGGCCGCATCCATACCTCCACGGCCACCGTGGCCGTGCTGCCCGAGGCAGAGGAGACGGAGCTTTATATCGCGCCGGAGGAGCTGCGCATCGACACCTTCCGCTCCGGCGGCGCCGGCGGCCAGCATGTGAATAAGACCGAGTCCGCCATCCGCATCACCCATCTGCCCACAGGCACGGTGGTGGAGTGTCAGGATGAGCGCAGCCAATATAAGAATAAGGACAGAGCCATGAAGATCCTGCGCTCGCGGCTCTATGCACGGCAGCAGGCGGAGAGCGACGCTGCGCAGGCTGCCCGCCGCAGGAGCCAGATCGGCGGGGCGGAGCGCTCCGAGCGGATCCGCACCTACCGGTTCCACGAGAAGATCGTGGTGGATCACCGGCTCACGGGCGACGAAAAGAGCTTTCCTCTCGGCGCTGTGCTGAACGGGGATCTGGACGGCATCATTGACGCCCTCACCACCCAGCAGCAGGCCGAAGAATTATTACAGCAAGCAAATATGTGAATATATGAAATATATTAATAAGGAGGAACCGATTATGTTGGCACCCAGAAAAATGCAGTATGACAAGGCCGGCCCCAAGGTGGCCGAGGCTTTGAACAAGCGCTATTTTGAAGCCTATTATTGCCCTGACCGTGCTGCGGCGGTGGAGAAAGTCCTGGAATTGATCTCCGCAGACGATACGGTTTCCTGGGGCGGCACCCTCACGGTGGACGAGCTGGGCATCAAGGACGCCCTGCGCAGCCGCGGCCAGAAACTCATCGACCGCGACGCTGCCCAGACCAACGAGGAGCGCGTGGAGCTTATGCGGCAGGGGCTGCTGGCGGACACCTTCCTCACCTCCTCCAATGCCGTCACCGAGGACGGCCAGCTCTTTAACATCGACGGCAACGGCAACCGTGTGGCGGCCTTCTGCTACGGCCCTAAGCAGGTCATCGTGGTGGCGGGCATGAACAAGGTGGTGCCCGACATGGACGCCGCCTACAGCCGCGTGCGCCATTACACCGCCCCCGGCGTGGTGCAGCGCTTCCCGTCGGCCAAGACGCCCTGCAACGTGAACGGCCTGTGCGCCGACTGCAAGAGTCCCGACAGCTGCTGCTGCCACTTTGTCCACACCCGTCTGTGCCGCCCCGCCGGCCGCATCAAGGTGGTGCTGGTCGGGGAAGATCTGGGGCTGTGACATATAGAGCGATATAGAATAAAGAAGGAAGTAATTTGAAAACAAGGGTATTTCGCCCCGAAAACGGGGAAAATGAAATCAAAGAAGCCGCGCAGATCATCCGCGACGGCGGCCTTTTGGGCATCCCCACGGAAACGGTGTACGGTCTGGGCGCGAATGCCCTGGACGAAACGGCGGTGCTGCGCATCTTTCAGGCCAAAGGCCGCCCCCAGGACAACCCCCTCATCCTCCATGTGCCGGACGAGAGCTGGCTGGAGCGGTACTGCGAGGAGGTGCCGGAGACAGCCTATCTTCTGGCGGAAAAGTTCTGGCCGGGGCCGCTCACCATGATCCTGCGGGGCAAGGACATCGTGCCCAGGCGCACCACCGGCGGCCTTTCCACCGTGGGCGTGCGCTGTCCGGATCACCCCGTGACGCGGGAGATCATCCGGCAGGCCGGCGTGCCGGTGGCTGCCCCCAGCGGCAACACCTCCGGCCGTCCCAGCCCCACCAGCGCGGCGGACATGCTGGAGGACATGGACGGGAAGATAGACGGCATCGTGGACGGCGGCGCGTGTCGGGTGGGGGTGGAGTCCACCATTATCGACCTCACCGTCACGCCGCCCCAGCTCCTGCGCCCCGGCGGACTGCCGCTGGAGGCGCTGCGGCAGGTCATCGGCGAGGTCTCCGTTGACAAAGCGGTGACGGGAAACGCCTCTCCCGATGCGCCCCCCCGAGCGCCGGGCATGAAGTACCGCCACTATGCCCCCCACGCGCCGGTGACGGTGGTCACCGGACAGCCGGAGCGCAGCGCCGCGTATATTCAGGCTGTGGTGCAGCCGGAGGAGGGCGTCATCTGCTTTGAGGAGTTTCGGGAAAAGTTTGAGCTGCACACCCTGCAATCCCTCGGCTCGGCGGAGGACACCGCCCAGCAGGCGCACCGTGTGTTTGACGCGCTGCGGCGGTTCGACAGCACGGATGTCACCCATATCTATGCCCAGTGCCCCGATGACGCGGGTCTCGGCCTTGCGGTGGGCAACCGCTTGAAAAAAGCAGCGGGTTTCCATGTGATAAACGCCGACGCGCTGCCGGATCTGGTCATCGGCCTCACCGGCGGCACCGGCAGCGGCAAGACCAGCGCCCTCTGCGCCCTTGAAAGGCTGGGCGGCCATATCATCGACTGCGACGCCGTGTACCATCGGGAGCTGGCGGCCAATGCCGCTCTGCGGCGGGACATTACCCGCGCCTTCGGAGACGTATTCTGCAATAAAAAGCTGGATCGGCAGAAGCTGGGGCAGGTGGTTTTTTCCGACCCGGACGCGCTGGGACGGCTCAATGACATCGTGAATTTCCATCTTCTGCCCATTATCCGTCGGGAGGCGGAGGGGCACCTCGTCGTGGGGCTGGACGCCATCAACCTGTTCGAGAGCGGCCTGGCCGCCCATTGTCGGGAAACGGTGGCGGTGCTGGCACCCGCGGAGCAGCGGGTGAAACGCATCATGCAGCGGGACGGCATTTCGGAGGCCTACGCCAAGCTCCGCATCGGCGCCCAGCAGCCGGATGAATACTATCGCCTGCGCTGCAGCCGCGTTTTGGAGAATCGCCATGACACGGCGGCGGAATTTTCGGCGCAGGCAGAGATCTTTTTCAGAGAATTGATACAGGAGGTATTTGACCATGAGTGAAGAAAGAAAAGCCCTGCGGGAGAAGCTGCTCTCCCAGCGGAAGAACGGCTATGACCGCATCAAGGCGGAGGAGCTGCCGGCTATGGAGCGCTACTGCGGCCTGTATAAGACCTTTTTGCAGCAGGGCAAGACCGAGCGGGAGTGCGCCCGCAAGACCGTGGAGCTGGCGCAGCAGGCGGGCTTCCGCCCCTACGAGCGGGGCATGGTGCTCAGCGGCGGCGACAAGGTCTATCGGGTGAATCGGGACAAGAGCGTCATGCTGGCGGTCATCGGCCGGCAGAGCCTTGCAAGCGGCGCCCAGATCGTGGCCGCCCACATCGACTCTCCCCGTCTGGATCTCAAGCCCAACCCCCTGTATGAAGACAGCGAAATGGCCTTTTTCAAGACTCATTATTACGGCGGCATCCGCAAGTACCAGTGGGTGACCATTCCCCTGGAGCTGCACGGCGTGGTGGCGCTGAAGGACGGCACCGTGGTGCCTGTGAAGCTGGGCGAGGGGGACGAGCCAAAGTTCGTCATCACGGATCTCCTGCCCCATCTGGGCGGCGAGCAGGGGAAAAAGCCTCTGAACGAGGCCGTCCCCGGCGAGAGCCTGAACATCCTGCTGGGTTCCTGCCCCTGCGGCGAGGAGGACGAGAAAGACCGCGTGAAGCTCCATGTGCTGGAAAAGCTCTATGAAAAGTACGGTATCACCGAGGACGACTTCACCTCCGCCGAGCTGGAGGCCGTCCCCGCCGTCCAGCCCACGGACATCGGTCTGGATGCCAGCCTCATCGGCGCCTACGGCCACGACGACCGCGTGTGCGGCTATGCGGCGCTGCAGGCCATTCTGGAGCTTTCCGCGCCGGAAAAGACCGCCGTGTGCATGCTGGCGGACAAGGAGGAGATCGGCTCCATGGGTGTCACGGGTATGCAGTCTGCCGCCTTCGATACCTTCCTGCACGACCTCTGCGACGGGCAGAATGTCCCCCTGCGGGTCTGCTATGAAAACTCCTTCTGCCTCTCCTGCGACGTGACGGCGGCCTACGATCCCAACTTCCCCGAGGTCTTTGAAAAGCGCAACGCCGCCTATGTGAACTACGGCATCGGCCTGTGCAAGTACACCGGCGCCCGCGGCAAGTCCGGCGCCTCCGACGCTTCGGCGGAAACGGTGGCCTATGTGCGCCGCGTGCTGGACGAGGCGGACGTACTGTGGCACATTTCCGAGCTTGGCAAGGTGGATGCCGGCGGCGGCGGCACCGTGGCCATGTATATGGCCAACCGCAACATCGCCACCCTGGACGCCGGCGTGCCGGTGCTGAGCATGCACGCCCCCTTTGAAACCGTGTCCAAGCTGGACTGCTACATGACCTACAAGGGCTGCAAGGCCATTTTTGAGGCAAAGTGAGCGCATAGCCGGCTACCGCATTAAGCCTGAAACCGGGAAAATGCAGCATTGCCGCTGCACAGATGAGTGCGAAAGCCGCCGCCCTGAGAGGCGGCGGCTCTCGGTTGACAAGATGTGAAATCATGGTATAATATACATAATATGCCATATCACTTTTGATAAAACAGAAAAGGAGAACAACTGCCATGAGCGATCAGTTTGTGCTTTCCTGCTGCTCCACGGTGGATCTGCCCTATGAGCATCTTGTGCAGCGAAATATTCCCGTGCTTTTTTACACCTATGTGGTGGACGGCCGCGAGTATGTGGACGACATGGGTCGTGACCCGACGGCGTTACCGCAATTCTATGCTTTTTTGCAGCAGGGAAAGCTGCCCCAGACCTCTCAGATCAATGTGGCCACCTATGCCGATTTTTTTGAGCAGCAGCTGCAAAAGGGCGACCTGCTGCACATCGCCTTCACCTCCGGTCAGTCCGGCTCGGTGAATAACGCCTACATCGCGGCGGATATGCTGCGGGAGAAGTATCCGCAGCGCAAGATTCAGGTCATCGACTCCCTGTGCTCCTCCTCGGGCTACGGCCTGCTGGTGGACGAGGCCGCCGACCTGCGGGACGAGGGCAAGTCCATGGACGAGGTAGCCCAGTGGGTGCTTGCAAACCGTAACCGGGTGCACCATCAGTTTTTCTCCTCCGACATGACCCAGTTCCGGCGCACAGGGCGTGTGTCCGGCGCAGCGGCCATGGTGGCCACAGTGCTGAACATCTGCCCCATTATGCGCCTGAACGATGAGGGGCGCATCATCGCCTATGACAAGGTGCGCGGCAAGAAAAAGGCCGTGGCCGTGACGGTGGAGAACATGCTGCAGCATGCGCAGAACGGCGCCGACTATGCCGGCCGCTGCTATGTGTGCCATTCCAACTGTCGGGAGGACGCCGAGCTGCTGATGGCCGCCATCGAGGAAAAGTTTCCTCACCTCCGTGGCAAGCTCCTCCTCTGCGACATCGGCACCATCATCGGCTCCCACGCGGGCAAGGGCACGGTAGCCGTGTTCTTCCTGGGCGACGAGCGCCCGCACATGGAATAAACGCTGCCGAAAATTCCTGCGGAGGCAAGCTCCGCAAGGCTTTTTATCAACAGAACATTTGGAAAATGGAGAAAACAGCTTGGAAGATTTTTTGAAGGAAAGCATGAACTATCTGGCTCACGAGGACGGGCAGGTGGGCGCCTGGCTGGAGCGGGAGTACCGACGCCAGCAAGAAAATATCGAGCTTATCGCCTCGGAGAACATCACCTCTCCGGCGGTGATGGCCGCCGTAGGCAGCTGCCTGACCAATAAATACGCCGAGGGCTACCCCGGCCGGCGGTATTATGGCGGCTGTGAGTATGTGGACGAAATAGAGCGTCTGGCCGTCGACAGGGCGCGGCAGCTTTTCGGGGCGGAGCACGCCAATGTGCAGCCCCACTCCGGCGCGCAGGCCAATCTGGCGGCCTATGCCGCCCTTTTGCAGGCGGGGGACACGCTGGTGGGCATGGATCTCTCCGGCGGCGGCCACCTCACCCACGGCGCCTCTGTGAACCAGTCCGGCAAGCTCTACCACGCCGTCAGCTACGGTGTAGACCCCCAAACCGGCCGCATCGACTACGATCAGGTGGAGGACATCGTAAAAAAGAACCGCCCCAAGCTGCTGGTGGCGGGAGCCTCCGCTTATCCCAGAGCCTTGGATTTCAAGGCTTTTGCCGATATTGCCCACCGCCACGGCGCTCTGCTGCTGGTGGACATGGCGCATATCGCCGGCCTTGTGGCCGGCGGGCAGCATGAAAGCCCCGTGCCCTATGCCGACGTGGTCACCACCACCACCCACAAGACCCTGCGCGGCCCTCGCGGCGGCGTGATCCTGT